>Ga0209374_1001175_pt1 | contig 26472 bp, 14 predicted proteins | sample SaaInlLV_DNA_10m_FD_184683 | JGI IMG/M metagenome (GOLD analysis project Ga0209374, IMG submission 184683) | Marine microbial communities from expanding oxygen minimum zones in the Saanich Inlet - SI075_LV_DNA_10m (SPAdes) (version 2) | ecosystem: Environmental > Aquatic > Marine > Unclassified ... | reverse complement strand
CAAATTTATTTAATGAAAATAGAGATGCTGGTCAAGTATCTATGGGAGAGCCTGTAAACGATGCAACTGATCCTAATCAAATACCCCTAAATGTAGTTAATCCTAAGGCTCAACAAAATGTTAGCTCAATGGATTCATTATCTAACGTACATGATGGTTCAAGCGCTCCAACTTCTGGTGGAGATGCATTCGATAATATTCATAGTGGTACTTCACCTAGAGAAGCATCTGTAACTGAAAGAAAAAGAATTGGACTTAAAGATCTAGCAAAAGATACAATAGGTAGTATTAAAGACGATATTGTAGATACTGCACAAGGATTAGCTGCTGGAGTAACAAATGCAGTTGATAGTTTTAGCCTACAACCAAATGGAATTGGTAATGTACATGGTACACAAATCGGTGGTTTTGCAGGTAACCTATTAGATAATGTAGTTGGTAATATAACTGGTAAATTATTATTAGATAATGTACACGGTGCTGGAGGATTAGGTAGTATACAAGATGCTATTAATGGCGGTCTAATTAATGCCGTTGGTAATTTAATCCAAGGTCAACTTAATAGCGGTGGAAGTGCTGCAAGTGCATTTGCAAGCGGTGGCGGCGGTTCTGGCGTTGGTGATAGAATACATGAATTTGCAATCGATAGTACACCAGATGGTAACTTAAACGCTAATGTAAACGATCCAATTGCTCCACGACAATCAAGTCCTTTAAATCAGAATATTCATCCACAAGGAGTTGATTCTACTCCAGATGGTAACTTAAACAACAACGTACATGAAGGATAATGAACTTTTTAAAGATAATTTACGAGAGACTCACTGGCTCGGAGAAGTAGTTATTAATGAAGATCCTCTACTGCAGGGTAGAGTGCGTGTAAAAGTTTTCGGTAAATTTGATAAATTAACAGATGATGCTATTCCATGGGCAACTCCTATGAATAGAGATCAGGTTGGTGCACATTCAGTTCCTAGAGTTGGAGATGTTGTTGCAGTTAGATTTGATAACGGTAACATTTATCACCCAGAATACTGGTTTCAAGTAGATCAAAACGAAGACTTAAAGGGAGACATCTTAGAGGCATCTGATGCACCGCATGATGTAATTAGTTTAGTCTACGATGCAGAACGTAACGTAAGAATTTACCACTCACCAGAAGATGGCCTAGTCATTACAAGAGGCGAGGGTAAAAAAGAAAGACCTATCATTCAATTAGACGAAGAAGGCATTATTAAGATCTCAACTGATAATAAGATCTTTATGGATTGTGGAGATATATTTGTATCTAATACAGGGGAAGGCGGAGCAGATGAAACTGAACCGGCGGTAAGAGGTCAATCTCTACAAGATTGGTTACAAGCCCTATTAGATGATTACAATGCACATATCCATCCAACAGGAGTTGGACCATCAGGTCCTCCAATGCCTCCTACACCGGCAACTGTAGCAAAATTATCTAGCACACATATTAAGTATCAACAAAAGAATAAGTAACTATGCCTGCACTGTGGCCCAAATTTATTCCTGAACTCGCTAATACAATAATGAGTCAGCAGTTTACTAAACCTGGCGGAGCGATAGTTTCTTATCCACTACCAACGGTTGGAACTGATCAAGTGCCTATCTTTCCCCCAACCGGAGACCTAGTAAAGTCTATTGCTCCTGGTAATCCTATCAATGCTCAATTAACTACAAATCCAGCTGCAATGATAAATGCGATTAATCTTGCGCCATTAAGCGGTCGTTATGATTTTGGTAAAGCAGTTGCTCAACATTATATAGATGCAGTGAAAGGAGCGCCAAAGGCTCAAACTCCATTCGGTGCATGGCATGCAAATAATGGCCTAGCTGAATTAATATTAAAAGAGGGTTATGGTATTGCGTTCGAAAGACTTTTACGAGAAGGTGATATACCTCTAATGGATCAATACGATGAAGATGGAAATCTAACCCAGATGGGTAAAGAGTCTCATCCGGCTTATGCTGAATTTTGCCCGGAAGTTGATGCTCCGCCAGATGAAGAGGAGTTAGCAGAAATGAGAAAGAAGAATGATTTAGCATTTAATAAGTTTGTTGATTCTAAAAAAACAGAATATAATTTACATAAGTTTAGATTCTTTCAATTCCCATGTTTAGTTGGAGGTGAAAGCCAATCAGAACTAGAGGCTATTTTTGCTGCTAGGCTTTTACAACAATTTGAAAGGATTACAAATAAGAATACTAAATGGGAATTCTATATTTGGTTAGCATGTCTTGGCTCAGAGAACTATAGCAACTCAAGTGGATTTGGCGGCGGCTGGTCTGGTATGCCATATCCAAATATAAACTCACAGGCAAAATCAGATATTAGTGCTGCTGGATATGATTGGAGAAAGTTAGCAGATAATGTTAGTAAGCTCTGTATTGATGCAATTCACGAAGTACATCCACCGGAAGAGGAAAACTCTTTGACATACTTTAATACTACATTATTAAGAAATAGAATTAAAAAGAATCCAACAGGGCCGATTACTCTACCGCATGATTTAGATTGTCCATTAAACGAATGGAAACTTCAAGTACCTTATGACTTTGAACACATGCCACCGGAAAACCCAAGCCAAAGACCTAAAGTTTTAACCTCTAATGTAGTGGCTACTTTTAGTTGGTACCCTGGAGTAAGAAGTGGTAATTTTACTGCAAATGCAGAAGGAGTTGTAACTAATGCGCCAAAATTTACTAAGACTAAGAATTGGGTAAAATCAAAATATGAAAACGATGAGTGGAAGCAGAAATGGAGAAAGGTGCCTGCAAATAAACTAGCTGCGGCTGCTCAAAAGCCAGATGCGCAAGCAGCATTTTTTGAAATTGATCCTAAACCAGAAGGTACTCTATTTAAATTTGAATATCATAAAGCTAAATGCGCTAAAGAGGCAGCGGCGGCATGTGAAGAAGATGCGACAGCGGTCGATCACCCATGGGAACCTAGCGGAACTACGCCTGGTGGTAAATCTTTTAGCGGAGATCCCTATATGATGATGGCAAGAGTTACAATTGCTTATTGGTATGCCTGTATTGTTAAACCATTTGGTCCAATGCCAGCAGCTCTACCTGCAATGATTAATGCTCCATTAGGAGGACTTTACATTCCAATCTATTATGGAAGTGCAAATAGACTTGCTAATAATTTAAGGAAGGCATGGAATACAGGTAAAGTATTTAACAAAGTACCTATGACCCAACCTCCAGCATTTGCAACATCAACAGCAGTTGCAGGAGCTTATGCCCTGCATCTACTTGAATTTAAACTCTTATATCTTGGTGGTATTCCAACGCCGGTCGGTCCAGTGCCGATGGTTGGTTTTGTACCGGTAGTATTTTAACCCCAGTCTTTTTCGAAGGTGTACCAATGGTCTGCAGACGCACAGTCTCTACATGCATCAGCAACAAGTGTTACCTTATCTTCCATTGTTAGCATCGTTAGAATGGCTCCTACGTGCATCTCGATTAACTCACTTGTCGGGAGATACTCAGCCACATGTGCTGCTATTCCAGTAATAAGTCGGTATGCATTATCTTCTACAGAATTAAATCTTGTTCCTTGATGATAATCAACATTAGGATCTGTAGTTGCTAGTTCCCATAGTTTTTCAATACCGATAAGATCTCTAACTTCTTGACAAATTCCTTGGATTGCATCCTTGTGTTTAAGAACTGCCTGGTAACCGGAGCCACCGACTCCATTACACTTTACTTCATTTACATTAAATTTACTCATATTTTTGTTTGTTTTTAATTACAGTACTAATATACGAAAAATAATTGACATAAAAAAATTATTTGGTATTTATTTTGTAAGAAAAGCCAACTCTTTTGAGCTAGATAAATAACTTATATGAAAACACCTATTATTAAGTACAGTGATAAATTTTTAAATAGCATTAGCTGGTTTATGAAAGTTGGTGGTATTACTCTTTGGCCGTTTGTCGTTTTAAGAGAACGATATAATGTACCGAATGCTGATTATGGTAAGAGAATTGTTAATCACGAATCGATCCACATTAAGCAACAAGAAGAATTATTAGTTATACCGTTTTATATTTTGTATATCATTGAGTGGTTTATTAAACTATTCTTTTATGGCAAAAATGCATACTATAATATTTCCTTTGAAAGAGAGGCTTATAGTAACGAATATGATTATGAATACCTTAAAAATAGGAAAAAGTACGCATGGATAAAACGTGTGGTTAAGTAGATATATAATATGTTAATACCTTTTAAATAAAAAATAAATGTCAGACAAAAAAAGACGAAGAATTAATTCTTCAGCCCCAGAGGCAAACACAGTAGAACTAGTACAAGAAGCAGTTCAAACTCCAACACAAGAAGTTACCGAAAAGAAAGAAGACGATGGTAACGATTTCTCAGAATTTTACGACGAAGCCGGCGAATTTAAATGGGCCGCATACGAAGCAACATGCGTAACGGCAACTAGAACTCCAAATCCTCATATTAAAACACAGGATGGAGATCATGTATATTCTCGTGAGCCCTATGCTCAGGAGTTATATGATCTTATGAAAGGACACGGTAAAGATATTAAGCCTCAATTATTTGTAGGTGAAATACACGAGGGTATTATACATGGGGTTGACCAAGAATATATCACGGTAGATATTAATTACAGAGAATTAGTTTATATTAAAGCTAATAAAGAATCCGATGAGGTTAGACAACTTCTACCAGGAGCAGAAACTGCAGTTTTAATTACAGAAACTAAAGGTACATTAACTGGTACTATTACTGGTGGTGTGAAACATAAAACATTCATAGATCTTAGAGATGCAATCGACGGAGGTAATACTGCTTGGATCGGTACCGTTAATAACATGATTGAAAATGGTGGTTATATTGTAAAAGTACAAGGTGTAGATTGCTTTATGCCAGGATCACTTGCAGGTATTAATAAATTATCAGACTTTAGTTCTATCGTTGGAGAAGAATTATATGTAGTTCCAGTGAGTTTCTCACCAGAAAGAGGTACGTTAGTAGTTTCACATAGAAAATATTTACAAGCACTGATACCAAGTCAAATTAATGAATTAAAAGAAACTCTTAATGAACCTAAACACGGTTTAGTAACAGGTACTGCAAAATACGGAGTATTTGTTGAATTCAATAAATGTTTAACAGGGATGATTCATACAAATGAACTTGACGAAGTAACATCTGCGAAATTTAAAGCTAGAGAAATTAAACCAGGTGAACCAATTGAATTCTTTGTAAAAGATATTATTACTAATAATAAGATTACATTAACTCAAAAGGAAAATACTTCGGTAAATCCTTGGATTAATATATCTACTAGGTATCAAATACCTTCGGTTATTAAGGCTAAAATTAAGACTAAAAAAGAATATGGAGTATTTGTAAACATCGAAGATGGTGTAACAGGATTACTGCATGTTAGTGAGTTACCGGGAGATATATTAGATACTTATAGAGTTGGAGACGAGATCGAAGTACAAATTACTAGGATCGATGAGGACTCAATGAAGGTCTTTCTTAAGTTACCCCAATAACTATTGCCACGGAGTTTGATATATATTGAAAAGTAATATCATACTCTTAATTAATGCAAAAGTTAAAAAGTAATTCAACAAGACAAGAAGTACTAAATGCCAGTCAAATGGGCATCGAATTTGAGTTCTATTCTAACCTAGAGCTTGAAGAGACTCAAAAGTCTGTATCTAAACTATTAAATAGAAAGATACAACTAGAAGAGAAGGCTCATTCTGATTTTGTACCGTCTGCAGATGTGTTTAAGATGGAACCAGATATGTCTGGTGGCGCTGGACTAATTGAACTTGTGACTGGCCCAATGCCTTATAGGAATGCCAGATTAGTTATCATTAAAATGTTGGGGTGGATTCGTGAAAACGGGTACACATCTGATCGAGCATCGATCCACCTTAATATGTCTTTTAACCCTGACTACTTAGAAAACAAAGATATGATTCAGCACATGGATGTGTTGAAATTCATTCTTGAGTTTGATGAGGCTAGGGTCTATAAGTATTTTCCTAATAGAAAGGGTTCTACTTATGCAAAATCTATTAAATGGATTATGCCTAAACACGAAGCCTTTTACTATAATGCTGATTTAATTAATAAGGATAATTTTACGTTTGCCAATACTAAATATTATGGTATTAACTTTGAAAAAGCTCAAAGTAACTATTTAGAATTTAGATATGTTGGTGGTAAAGATTATGAAAAGAGGCAAGAAGATATTTTAACTTTAGCTGATAGATTTATTTTAGCAATATTTAGATCTTGTAGAGATCCTAAATACAGTTCAGCTAATAAAATAGAGTTACAACGTATTTTAAGAAAGAATGAACCCCTAATGGCGATGTTAAGAGACTATACCGCCGTAAATAAACATTGGCCTAAGATAGATATATTAGTAGATTTACAATCAGATCCTACTGTAATTAATGTACAATGGGATAGATTTAAACATAAAGTATTAGATTTATTATCAAACGGTACAATGGAAGAGGGGATAATTAATTATGACTCAGATTACTCAACAGTCCAGGTTAAAGATGGTAAATTTGGTGCTGCGTATATATTAGACGGCTTTGAATTTATAGATTGCGAGCTATCAGGTAATATTGAAAATAGTGCAATATATGGAGGAACTGCTTCTGGGGCACAAATTTTAAGATCACAAATATATAAAGGGTGTGAAGTTATAGATTCAAAAGTAGAATCTTGCTTCGTGCACGGAAGTGTAACTATAAAAAACAGTTATGTCTTTGGAAGAGATGGTATCTTTAAAGGTAGAATGGAAGGTGGTATATTTAGAGAAGGCGGAGTTGGACCACGTGCTAGATTCTCTGACGAGACTGAAGTTGTGGTAAGTAAAAAAATAAAATCATAAGATGAGTGAAATTAGAAGCGGCAATGAGAACAACTTAAACGCTGGGCGTAGTTTTGGCGATAGTAACAATAGCTGTTTAAATGCTTTCCTAACAGAACTGGGTGATGAGCTAACTGGAGCATGTATGGTGCCAGTGAATTTACCACAAAGAGAAATAATTAATATAGTTAAAAGAGCTAAGAAATGGTTCTATAAAAACTATGAAGATTCAGTATCTGAAAACTATTACCATATACCACACTCTATATTTAGCAGTGACTATTTTAAAAAGAATAGAACATTAAATTTACCTGGAGCAAATGTAGATGGATCTGGTTCTGTATTTTCAGTTTATGGAGTACATGATATTTCATCTGGTTTTGGTTCAACTGGTGGTGGATTAGATGTTAGATTTCAAAGCGGTGGAGACTTTGCAATAGAGAAGATGTTATTCAGAGGAATGTACGACGGATCTGGAGCAGCAGAATCTGCAGAAGAATTAGAATATTATGTACTAAATCAGTCTTTAGCAGATATGGCTAGACAGATTTTAGAAAACCCAATCTCTTTTAATTACTCTAGACTCACTGGAGAGTTAAAGATTATGGGAGACACTCCGAAGGGAGATGTGATACTTGATGTGTACGAAACGATTCCGGATTGTGCACTATTTGACGACGAAATCTTTTTTAGATATTGTTCTGCTAAGATTAAGCAATCACTAGGCGCTAAGCTTGGTATTTTTAAGTTTGCATTACCTGGTAATGTGGAATTCGACTACGACGCAATAAAAGACATGGGAGACACCGAATTAGAGTCAATTATTGAAGAGATAAAAGGAGACGAAGGAGTGGACTGGATGTTCCACTCATAAAAAGTAGAATACATATATAAATGGATTTTTATATAAAATACATAGGAGACCCTAATTATCAGACGGGAGTTGTTCAAAACGTAAGTGAAGTTGAACAATTACTAGCTCAGATAGAAACCGTTCTTTTCACAAGAAAGAGGGATGTTTTAGGTAGTCCTGGATTTGGTTGTAACTTAGAAGATATTGTTTATAGTTTAGGTCAAAATGAATTTCAAATCAAAAATGAAATACAAAGCCAACTAGCTAACTTTGTACCACTTGCGAGTAAGTACAAAACTAAAGTAAGCGTTAAGTTTATGAGAGGTGAAGTTAGGGATGTTGCGTTCGTTGATATTACTGTTAACAATGAGTATATAATCAAAGTAAATTTAAGATAAATAACTAATGGCAGAATTAAAATTTTTAAGCACACTAAGAACATCGTCTAATCAAATTAAGGCCGATGCTCGTACATATATCTCAAGGGTATACAAGCGTGCAAACACTTTATTTACTGAAGCATCACCATTTGCTCAGATTATTTCTGTTATGGCTGAGCTCGGTGAATTAATAATGTTTTATATAGAAGACTCGTTAGTAGAACAAAATATTTACACTGCTCAACAACCAGAATCTATTTATGGACTCTCGAGGTTGACTGGACATGATGCTACAAGAGGCTTTGCAGCAACTGGTGAAGTAGAATTTAGATGGAAGGTTGGAGCTGATCTTGGTAAAATAGCTGGAACTGGATTAAATATTGATGCAAGATCAGAATTAAAATGTGAATTAAACGGATTATCTTATACCTTATTAACATCACAAGAAAAATTTAGATTAGAAAAGTCAGACAAGCATGGTGTGAAATGTGCAATCATTCAAGGTAAATTTGAAAAGCAAACCTTTACTGGGACTGGAGAATCAATGCAATCATATAATATACAAACAAGCTCTTTAACAGATCATTCTAAAGTTAGTGTTTCTATAAACGGTGAAAAGTGGACTAAGCATGATTCTATGTACGATCTATTAAATGATGAAAAAGCATATATTCTTAAAACCGGAATATCTGGTGGCCTAGATGTTTATTTTGGAACTGGTAACTTCGGGGCAATACCTGTAGCAGGTTCTTCAATAGAGATAGAATATATTAAACATGCAGGATTCCAAGGTAACTTAGATGATGCACAAGATATTTTATTTAAATGGGATGCCGAAGGTAGTGATTCAAACGGAGATGAATTTGATTTAAATGAATACTTAGAATTAACAGTAATGTCTTCTCCTAAAATGGGAGCTGATAAAGAGTCTGTTGAGTTTACTAAGTTAATGGCTCCGTTGGCTTCAAAATCTTATGTCTTAGCGACTCCGGATAATTACGAGTATTTCTTATCAAGATATGGAATGTTCTCGTATGTGGATGCTTACAACACCACTGAGGATCAATACCTAGATGATGATAATGTTATTTACATATTTGCAATTCCAGATGCTAGAAGAAAGTTATTAGCAGAACAAGATTATTTTTCAATACCAATGAACGAGATGTTCTTTGACCAGAATGAATATGACAAAATGTCACAAGTAATTCAAGATAGTGGTCAACAAATGGTTACAACTGAAGTAATATTTGTAAAGCCTCAGATTAGAAAATATAGCATGGATATTAATATTAGATATTTTGAAGGCTATACAAAACAAGAAATATTTGTTAATGTTAGAAAGGCAGTAAGTGATTACATGCTTAATATTACAAGAAGAGATAAATTACCAAAATCGGATATTGTGTACATACTTGAATCGATTGAAGGTATTGACGCAGTTAATGTGAGATTTATATCTGAAACAGAAGAGACCGCAAGAAGGTTAGGCTATTATGAGTCTAAAACTGTTACAGTTGTACCACAAGAACCTGTGATTCTAGAAGAAATAGGTAACGGCAAACAAAAATATATTTTCTTTAAGCAAGTGGAAGAGGTTAAGACCGTAACTGTCGATGAGACAACTGCCATTCCATATACTGTAGCTGGTTTAGACGAGTGGGGTGATATTATCATGGAGAAGGAGGAAGTCGCAGTCTTTAGAGGCGGGTGGCTAGACCGAGATGGTGATAATATTGTCGATGATGCTCTGATGAATGCAGAAGCTGCGCTTTCAGTTAATTTTGATAATGTCGCCGTACCTAGAACTATTTACACTAGAGTACAGGCTGGAAATAGAAAAGGCTTAAACTAATGTTATTTAAAGATTTACTAGTATACAAACGTAAGAGACTATATAAAGTTTCTAAGCATAGGAAAGACGATAACGCTAATGTTAAGTACGACTATAAGAAGCATGGCCTGTTAGATAAACAAATGTCCCCTCATATTAGAAGGAATCAAACGATGAGAGAGTTTCTTTTGTTTGTTAATGATTATATGGTAGCATTACTAGATCAAGTAAGATATTTAAAGAATTTCGGTAATTTTACGGTAGAAAAAGACGAAGAGAGAACTAGATAATATGTGGAATAATTTAAGATTTTTTAACGGTACGATTTCAGAGTTACAATTAGTTCAAGATACTGATAGTGTTTGGACAGGCTCTGTTTATTTACCCGAAGTATCTGCTTCATTGTATGAGACTGTCAATCTTTTTATTTTAGAAGAGTGTGTTCAGAATAGTGATGTCGTAGTTAATAAGCCTCTATCACCGGATGGTACTATTACTAATTTTTCATTTGCATGGGAACTAACAAGACCTGATGAATCTGAAGATGTTATTATGTATGGTATGAGAATGGATGGCGGAAAGGCATTTGTTCATGAGCTTAAAACACAAGAGTTAGAATTAGCACCCTTTGTTAATATAATATCTCAAGACTCTGATTATTTTAAAACGATAGCAGATCATGATAATGCAGGTCTACAGGTAAATATTGCTATTTCATCTGAACACCCTGGTATTCATAAAAGAGTTTTAGTAATTTCAGCAGGAGATTCTGTTGTGGCTAGAATTAGATTCTACGGTGAAGTTGAAACAGAAGATGATAGGTTAAAAGTTTTACTTGCTAATTTAGGAGCATCTTTAGAATCTGAAGACTTTATGATATTTAAGTCTCATGATATTTCTGAAATGCATCCAGATTATCAATTGTTAAACCAAAAGAGAAAAGAGCTTTTATTAGAACTTAATAATATTAAGCCTTTTGTTGGTACATATAAGGCTATCTTAAATGCCATTGATTTCTTTGGATATGATAAGATTACCCTAAAAGAGTATTGGATTAATATAGCGTCAGGTACTAAATCTTTCGGTAAACTACATGCAATCCCAGTACCTAACTCATCTGTAAGAGGTGAGATGACTAGAAAGCGACTTAAATTTAAGATGCCTTCTAAAGTTCAAAAGAAAACTAGTAGGTTCTCTTTAGTTTATAGAATAAATGAGCCTAATGGAACTTATGATCAGTGGGATTTTGCTAATGTTGATGAAGTCTTTGATTTTACTCCAGAAGAAGTTTTAATTAAACTATATGGTTTAAAGAATAGATTACAAAGAGATTTTTTACCCCTAGAAGCTAAGATTGTAGATATTACAGGAGAGGGAGATTACTTCACTCAAAAAAATATGAACATGTGGAAGATTCAAAATCCAATTGGATTCTTCACAGAGGGACATAAGGTTAAGTTTGATGTATGGCCAAAAGATAGAGATCTTTTTATTGAAGATACTTCAATGGTTTTAAAATCTTCATTAGACCAAGATGATACAACTACTAATTACGATACATTTTTAACGTTAGGCATTGGAGAAGAGGCTGGCCTAAGTAATGCACAGAGAACGGAAAGAAAAGAAATCTTTGAAACGTTTTATGAAACATACCATGATAGAAACATGGAATCATATAACTCAAATTTTGGAAACTCTAACGTACCGATCGGCTGTCCAGTTATTTTAGATTCTACTGAGTCTTGGGATGATGTTTGGGATGAGGCTAAATTTGTTTGGGATGATGCAGTTGATGCAAACTCTTCATTAAAAGTAACTTGGAACAACTGGTACAAAAAATGGGTTTATGAAATAGAGTGGATTATTGATGGACCGAATGATTTCCATAAAGAATACAGAGGACCTGTTGATTACTTGAATGCTGACGAAAATGTCGTTGATGACTATAAAAGATTGCCAATTACATTACCCTATGCTGGAAGTTACACAGTAGAAATGAGAATGTACGATTTATTTGGACACATGTCTTACTATAAGAAATCAGATCTTTTTGAAGTAAAATTAAAAGAACTAGAATTATACGGAGTCTATAAGTGGTTAGAGACTGATGTAAAAGGTAACGCAATTCCATGGAACTCTAAAACATTAGACTGGGATTTATCTGGAGGCTACTGGGACATGCCACAGGACAATACACAGAAGGTGGAAGATACTATTGCAACTTTATATCAAACCCTAGACAGAGCCAACTATTTGCATAATGACACGGATGGTCAGGGTATAAGATTTTCAATGGTTAGAAGACACAAAGATCTTTTTTCAGATACTGGTTATTCTGAAACTACAGGACCATACCAATGGGACGAGTGTAGATTTAGATGGAAAGACACTGAACATACATGGTGGGATAACTTAAGAGTTGGTCCGGATTTAACAGCATCTTTTAAAATAGATTGGATTGAACAGGGAGACATATTAATTATTACTCATAAAAACCCAACTACAAATGTAACCAGAACAGGAGTTCATACTATTATGAGCAGCACACCTGATTCTGTAAATGATGTTAATGGTTGGACGAATATCGCACTAGAATTAGAGGCATCGATAGACCCTGTAATTTCAAAATTCAACTATAATCCTGTATTTAAAGATTTAGATGCAGATAATGACATAGACTCAAATGATCAGTTCTATTACATTTTATGTACTGGACAAGAATATTCTAAAACCTATGATTTTGAAACAGTGGCAATAGATACTGAATCTGATATTTCTGCAGTGAGCGGAGAGGTTCATGTTGTTCACTATAACCCTACGTGGGATAACGTAAAAGTATTTAAAGACTATGCGACGGTCGAGAGATCTACGCATTTAACTATATCAACTGACATTTCTAAGTTTCCTGGTGCTAGAAACCCTAAGTGGACTATTACCAATATAACTAACCCAGAAATTAATGATATATACTATAATAATATGTGGCTTACCTACATTTTTCAGGAACCGGGCGAATACTCGATCCAGTTAGAAGCAGAAGACACGTATGGAAATAAGAACGTTGTAAAACGCAACATGTTAAAAGTAAAATAAATATAAAATGGCAAACATTACTGAAATTTTAGGTACGGATTCGGTTTCATCAACAAGACCAGTTATTAATAGTAACTTCGAATTGTTAAACGACGAATTAGCATCTGTAACAGCATTATTAAACCCTGTGACTGGAGTCTTAAGCGGTTTAACATCTGCTACAGCACAACAACTAAGTGTGGTTGATGGTACAACTTTATTTGTTGTAAACTCATCAGGCGCCCAAGTCGGTACGGCTGCTTCATTTACTAGCTCTGTTAATCTTGGTGGTTTAATTATCAAGTCTGGAGCAAGTGGATCTGCCGCTAGCGCGACAAGCAACCTAGCTCCTTCTAGTTTAAACAAAAGCACTTACTTTATTGACGGTAACTTTGTGATTCCAACAGGAGTTGATGGACAAGAGGTTACATTCATAAGCGTAGGAACTGCACAGGTTTCTATTACACCAAATACTGGTGTTGAAATAGGAGCAGCTGGAATAGCATTAGACGCAGTAAATTCAACTGTAACACTTAGATGTTTTAACACTAAATGGTATGTAGTAGCTTCTAACAAAGCAACAATATCATAATTAAACAAAAACCGAACTGTAGATGGCAACTCCATTAGTTAGAATACCACAGCCGCAAGGTGGCACGATGTATGCTTTTGCATCATCGGCAAGAGATATTACCAGAGCATTTAACAGTGCTGACATTAATTTTGAGTTTAGTAAATACGCTTTATTAGACTTACCTGATTTCACACAATCTGTTAATAACTCAAACGCAATAGATTTTACAACAAATCTAAAGCAAGCCTCTGGTCAACCCTATGTCGCTAGCACCCCGAATGTGGATTTTGCACAAACATTTCAAAATTACGCATTAAATTTAGAGGAGCTTCTTTTAAATGACGACGACTATGATCCAATACTCATGCAATCAGATGCAGAGAAGATCTTTTTTAAATGGTTGTCTGCTTTAGGAGCAATTGACTTTAGACCGTCAGATTCTAATGAATCTTCGACTGGTGCCTATGCGGAAAATGATAATGCAATCTTAGGTGGAGCAAACTATGATAGAGTAGTAAAGTACTTAGGTACTATCGACGCAGAGAACGATGTCGCATACCAAGGTAATACTTATCATGAAGTTTATATTAACGTACCAACATCGGTAGGTTATACGCCTCAGGTGTTATTTAAGCCCACTGACTATAATACAACAGCAACTAAATTATATCCTAGTGATGTAAACGCTGTAAATATAGAAGGTAGAGAGGGACAAACACACCCGGATCCTAATATTGACTTATTACCAATAGTAGACCAATGGAATATTAATTCCGGTGCATATTATGATGTACAAACAAATTCTACAAACTCTGTACAAATTGATTTCGATACTCTTTCGTACGAGCAAATTCAAAATAATCCAGACATTAAGTCACTATTGGATTATGCAAAAACTGGACAACAGTTTAGATTTAATGCCGTTTTAGTATATTATGATCTATATAGCGCTTCCGTACCTGCGAATAGATCTACAAACTTATATGGTATCTTAATATTAGATAATATTACAGATCAGTCAGGTCCTGGATCTAAGATTCATGAACAAATTAAATTTAAGCCGAACGAGGTAACTGGTTTAAATGGTAATGCTTACTCATTAAAGTTAAACCTTAAATTCAACTCATCTCTTGATAACGTAGGTGTTGAGACTAGTGTAAATGATTTCACTACATTCTCTATGGATTTATTTATGGACACCACTACGGCGCTTGAAAACGCAACCGATCTATTACTACAAGCTAATAATAGATATTCTAAAATTGCAGAAAGATTAACTAGCATAGAGAATATTATATTGGGGACTGCACAGGCTGCACAACTAGAGGCTAGAATTCTAGAATTAGAAGATGACTTTACTTCGTCTTCATTGCAATTACAAGATTCAAACGCACTATTAAGTTTAATTAATAATGCTCACAATAAAATTAATCAATTGATTGATGGAACAATTCCAGTAGAGTTACAATATAATACAGATGTAATATTTGCAGGTAAAGGTACTACTGTTGATAAATCAATAGCTGGTAAAATTAAAGTTAATAATGATGTTGAAGGTTATGTAGTATCTGATTTATACAAATGGGATATTGCTTCTTCAATTACAACTGGAGCCTTAACATCGTCAAATCTATTTGATAATTCACAGGCTAACCAATACGGAGTATGGGCTAAACTAAACCTTTACACTAATAGATTAAGTCTAAATAACATATTAAACAACGAGTCACTAAATAGTAGCCTAGATATATACATTGATGATTCTACCAACGGTTGGAAGAAAGGTCAAGTATTTAAAATAGCGATAGATACTATTGATGTAAATGGTAACAATATTAAAGTTTTAACTAACAAGTCTGGAGGTTGGACTAATATTGCAGACATCGACCCAACACAGTTAATAACGACTAAACCTTACATTGAATTGGTTTGTATAGATCCAATAAACTATGTATTTGAAGTAGATATTTTAAGATAATATGAACACTAACAATTCCATATCTAATTCCTTAAAGAAGCTTTTAGAAATTAATACTAATTCTCTAAAGACATTTGAAAGAATCAACGAAGCAGTAACTACTAATGCGAAGAATATTCCATTAGAAATACTGACCGACGAAGGTACTAAAATAGTATCTGTGCCTGGGTTTGGTTATATGAAGCAAGAGCTAGAAAGATTAGATAATAATCTTAAATCATTAGCTGGATTAGGTAAGGGTAGTACTAAGGTTAGATTACCAGATGGTACGTTCCAAAATATTATCACAACTTCATTAAAGACTCCGGCAAATGATATTACTACATTAGCTAGACCTACAGCGTTTGCATCTAAACCAAATTACTTTGCAGAAGATTTCTTAAATCCAATGCTAACTACGTCGATTGATGTAAGTGGTCAAATCCCAAATGATACAGAGAGAGTTCTTGTTAAAAGAATTTTATTCGATGGGACAAACCAAGTTTCTGTAGATTTCTTTAATGATAACTATAGAAACCAAGATGCTGTTGATTACTTAACAGCAATTAGAGATATTGTCAATAATAATATAGCGTATACTCTTGACGAAGAGATGAGAGATATGCCTTATAGAACTACACAGTATACTGGAAAGTTTGATGTTATATCAATTTCTAATTCTAAGAGAGAAGTTATTGAAAATGGAGCAACTGTAAAACAGGCTATTAAATTATACACGTTAGATAGTTTAACTTATTCAGATAATAATAAAGATCTAGACTCTACTGAATTACTACGCGTAGGAGACCAGTTAATGGTCATGGGCGGTTCTAAAAACACTAGATATGTAATTGACAGACTAGATTCTTCAACAAGACAGGTAGAGCTTAGATTAATCGAAGGCTACGAGTCTATTAAAATAGGAGGAGGTTCTTTATCAATATACAAATCGGAAGATAACAATTTAAGTATTGAAGTTCCTGTTGGATTTGATGAAAGAATTTTAATGTTTGTGAAAGCAATCGATCCGGAATCAAAAATCTTAGCTGAAAAATGGTCTCCTGGTGTTGGATTCTACTCAAACGATTTAGAAGTATTACAAGATGATGGAAGTATTATTTTCTTATCAGAATTCTACAAGGAGAACGTAGCTGATTTTGGTAAGTTTATTACATCTATTAAAGAGGATAACATTCCTCCGGCGACAGTTGGTGTAACACCAGATGCTCCGGAATTAAATGGAGATAACTTTAAAGTAATTCAAATCAATAAGCATTTAACTGAAAATGATGCTGCTGATAAAATTAAGAAATTATCTGCTGATAAAGTATCTGTACAAGAGGCTATTAAAAAGCTAGACGAAACAATTACTAAAAAGAGATCGGTTATTGCTAGTACTAAATATGCATCTCAAGTACAAAAAGATAAAGATAAGAATGAGTTAATTGCATTGATTGAAGAAAGATCTTCTGAAGCAAAATTATACAACTCTATTGTAACTCAAATACAAGGACTATCTTCCTCTTCTAATGCAACACAAATTAACCCTAAATATAGAGTTAGAGGTTTTTGGAATGTGCCTACTGCAAAACAAGTTGCAGATACATTAGACCAAGAGGTCGTACAGTTTATTGTACAATATAGATACCTATCAACTTCTGGTAAGGCTGCAGAGGCTGCACAATTAAAGTTTACTGTTGATGGTAGAGATAAATCTGCTATCTTCTCAAACTGGAATGAACATAAAGGTAAAGTAAGACAAAGAGCTAAGACTATCAATAGTGATGGAACTATAGCGGAAAAGTTTACATGGCAAGAAAGCAAGATTGAAGATGGCCAAGAGATTAATTTTAATCAATTAGATATTTCTATCAATCAAGGTGAATTAGTAGAAATCAGAGTTAAATCTGTTTCTGAAGCTGGTTGGCCTGCAAACCCAATAATTTCTGATTGGTCTGAACCAATTACTATTTCATTCCCTGAAGAAGAAATTGATACAACAGATGTTGCCGCAGTAGTTCAAGTAAATACTGCTGAATTAGCTAAGGTACAAATTACAGAGGAGTTAACTGGACAAGGTGTATTTACACACGTTAGTGATGCATTTACTGCAAACGAAAACTATTATGCTCACGTTGCAACTAATATTGCTTCTGGTTTCTTATCCCCGGAACAAAAGCCAATTTCTGTCTATGATAAAATAGCGGAGCTTGAAGCTCAGATTGCTGGACTTAAAGGTACAGTTGAAGCTGAGGTTGGAGAGTTGGTTGTTAAAGTTGTTGCGGAAGACGGAACAGTAACAAGTATTATTAAAGATACTACTACACAATTATTCGCTGGATATTATGTAGATGAGGTTGCTGATTTAACAGTTAGAAAAGGACATATTGTTACTAGAACGTTTAAACTACAATTAGAAAATAGTAAATCAACTAAATTAGAATTAGTATCTAGATTAATAGGTGATAGATCGAAACCGGTTTATAGATCTATTAATACAAACACAGATGCACATACTAATAAGTTTGGTATTCAAAATGAAACAGATCCAACAGTTGGGACAATCGATACTAAAGTTGAAAGAGATAACTATTACCAAGAAGAGGGTAATTACGATTTAGCACCGATCCAATATCAAAATATAAATACAGCTGATTTTACATTAACTTCTGATGCGCCATATCAATCGGCTCAAAGAAGAGGTCAATTTATTTATAGTAGGTTTATGGATATTGCAAACCAAACACCACACTATATGACGTCGGCTATTGGTAATGAAGGTAATAGTAGTATAACTAATTACGAATATGCTTTAGCAACTAATAACAACGCGGCATGGCCAAACGGTGCATCAGCAAATGATAGTAACAATAATTTTATTTGGTCAGGTGATTTTACTGACCTTACCACTTCTACTTATAGTAAAGATTTAATAAACGTATCTCCTATTAGTTCGGTAACAGTTAATCAATATAATTCAGGCTTGTTTGTACATAAAGACCATCCTGCATTAGCTAATATATGGGACGGTGCGAATAGTTCAGGTAACTATAGTTTTTCACAGGTAGTTGATAGCATGATATTTTCAATGCCTAAGCCTGCAACTTTAGCAACAGGTTCTACTTTATTTAGTATTTTTGGATCAGCTGCAGATAGTGGTAATCAGATCCAAGCTAAGCAACAAGTAGCATACCATCAAGGTAGAGACTTATTTCCTAATGGTGTTGAAGAAAGACCTATTAAAATGTCTTTCGAAGCAAATGACCAATATATGTTAGGTGGTAAATCATGTGGCGCATTCTTATTTATGTCTCCAGTAAACACTGACACATTAAAAGTAGGCGGTGAAACTAAAAGATCTTCTAAACAAATTAATGCTAAAAAAGATAATGAGTCAAATGCAGTTTCTGTAGATATTGTATTCCAATATAGAATGACTGATTATTTTGGTAATGAAGATTCTATCGATACAGGTAGAGTTGGTGGTTTTGCTAGACTTGCATACAACAACCTAACTTATACTAAGAAAATAGGCTTAGATATTTTTGACAAATACGGCGAACAATTTTCGTTCGACTTAGAAGTGTTTGCAAAATACGGCCCAAAAGGTAGGAATTTGAACTCGGTTAAAGCTGCCAGATTATTTAGATAATATATAGCCTGAGTAAGGTGAATATATAATAGAGGAGACATCCTCTTGAAAATAGATATGAATAATTAATGGCTATAAAACAAGTACAATTAAGACAGATTAGTTACACGTCCTTGGCGAATGCTCAGGCTGCGATTCAAACTACCCTTCCTGCCAATTACACTGGCCCGTATCAAACTGTATATTACAATAATAGTTCAGCCGGAAATGCTCCTCAGAATCAGCCGGGTTCAGGCGTAAACCTGTTTGAGGATGCTACTGCGAATACTACTCCATTTGATGGACAAGATGAGTATTGGATATTTGATGAAGCTAATGACGGGACGCACGGGTACCCAACAGTTTATGTTTTACAGATAGGTAATGGTAGTGTAACTGCACCAAATCTCGGGATGCCAACCCTTACTTGTAGTGATGTAAACCTTAATATTCCAGGCGGTGCAGATGGTGACCTCGTAGCAGGTACTGTAGACAGTGGATTTACTATTGCTTCTTACAATCCAACAAATTATGCAACCGGAACCGATACTTACAGTGCAAATGTTAATATACCTGCAGGGTATAATAATTCTAGTGCCGGAACACTTAATTGTGTAATTCAAGGCGTTACGGTTACTACTACAACAATTCCGACAGCACCATCGTATGATTGCGCCACAGCAGGCCCGGCAATTGCTAATGGTAATGAGGGTGATACAATTTTATCAACTGCAGTTACCTGGTTAAACTCCCCTGATAATGTTGACTATATAATAGCTCCAAGTGTATATACTTACAATGGTAATGGCGATGGAACTACAACTTATACAATCACTCAAATAGAACCTCCTGCTAATTATTCAAATTTTGGAGGTGCAAGTATTTCTTGTACTGTAACAGGTGACGCCAATCATGCTGCGACGACTACAACTACAACCGTGCCGCCATTATATGACTGTACTGTTGCTGGAATTTCAATTGCACAAGGTATAACAGGTGCCGCTATTCAGCCAAGCGATATAACAATTACGGTAGGTACTTTTGCTAGTATCATACCTACAACATATCAATCGGGGTCGACATCTTATTCGGTGACCGTAAATATTCCAAGTGGTTATTCTAATTCTGTCGCGAATCAAATAACATGTGTAGTCCAAGCGACTGGAGATGACGCGACAACAACTGAGGCACCAAATTCAATTAGCATTGATGTCGGTAATTTAGCATTTGATTCTAGTGGTACTCCAATTCAAACTAAACAGGTTACGATTGGAGGTAATTCAACCGCGTTTGATAATGATGATGATATTAGTTATGCTAATGGTGCTAATGACTGGGTAAACGTAGCTCAGAACGCATTCTTAGTTACCGGTGGACAATTACAATTCACGTGTAGTGCTTATACTGGCAATACTCAAAGATCAGTAGATATTACTTTATCGCATCCAGAGGATCCTAATGTAACATCTCAAACTTTTACAATAACACAGTCTGCTGGTAATCAACCACCGACTGGAAGTGATATTACAAGATCTATTACAAATACAGGTGCTCTACAAGAGGTAGCTCTAGATTTTAATGATGTTAATGGTAGTAGTTGGATTGGAAATAATATTAGTGATCCAGATGGAGGGGCCGTTGTACCATCTGTAATAATAACTGACATATCTGGTTTAACAATAGGTACAGGTGCTAATCAAATTGTCACGACTATTGAAGATACTTCTGGTAGTAGCCCAATACAAATTACAGCAGCAGGCATACCCTACACTATAACTACTGCAGGTGCTAGAACTATAAAATTATCCGTGCCAGCAGGACTTGGTACATCTCAACCTAACGATATAGACTTTAAATATAAGGTCGCTGATGTCGATGTGGAATCTGATGAATATGAGGTAACATTAACGGTAAACCCGCCCGCGAATGAAGCACCGGCGGTTAGCGCAGTTGCTCGCTCGATTACTGAAGCAACACAAGGTGCTACTGCGCCTTTGATTAACATGTCCTTGGGTATCGTCACTGATAATGATGCTTTTAATGATTTAATCCTTAATTGGACAGATAACTCGGGTAATAATTCAGTGTTGTTTACTGCTAATAGTGGTGTTCGAACTGGATTACACGGTACAATAAGTTATGCTAACGCTTTATTAGAATACACATATACAGGTCCAACTTTAAATCCTAATGATCCGGATAAAACAGACACCTTTTGGTATACAGCGACCGATACTGAAAACGAGACTTCAGCACCAGAGACTATAACAATCACAATATCTGCTGCAAACAATACTGATCCTATTATTTCAATAGGCGGTAATCAATCGCAGACATTACTAGAAAAGAATGTTCTTCAATATGATTCAATATCTTCTGATTCAGATAATATTACAGCAAGTGATCCGGATGGGCATGCATTGACATGGAGTTTTACCTGGGATGGAGATAGCCAAAATAACAGCACCCAACAAAGTCTTTTCAATTTTAATACATTTGATGGTAGTTGGGTGTATTCAACCGGTGAGACATGGGACTTATCACCCGGGGCTTCGTATAATGATAATTTTACCATTACAGTTGGGGACCAATTCAACGGTACTGATTCTTATCAACTAAAGTTTAATATTACAGGTGTTTCGTATATCTCCGGTATTACTAGATCTAATAATTTTAAAGCAACGTCTGCAGCAGCATGTGATGATGGTCGAAATACCAACGTTTATTTAAAAGCAGCAGCTGCTGGTTCTATTAATGCGCTAGATGTTGGTGACTTTTTATATGAAGAAACCACTCTAGATGGATCTGAAGTAACTAACACAGATTCTAATACAGTACTTACTAACCCGTGGATTTCTATTCAACAGGACATTGCCAATGAGGTAGTAATTAAAAGTGCTAAGCTATCACCTACAGGTGCAATTGAACAGATCTTTACATGTGATAGTAGTTTAGATAATGCATGGCCGATTAATATTAATTATTCATTAGATATTGATGAGCTATGTGCTGCAGAATTAGAATATACAGTAACTCAAGCAACTGTTTATCAAAACGTAATTAACACTGCTGATCCGGACGGAATTGGCTATAATCCTAATGCTACATTAACTGATGTAATTAACGCAGGTGGACAGTTGTTTACAAGTCAATACTATGCTAATCAGGCTGAATATAGAAATTCTGAAGGCCGTTTTGCTCCTGCATCATTATGTGTTGCTCCTGGATTCTATAACGCAGAGCCTAGAGTAGACAGTAATGGAAATATTATTTACTATGAGTTTATTACAAACGCTAACGGAGATGGTGCATGGGAGGCATCTACACCAGGAAGTGGTGGTACACCTGCAGTTTATGAGTTTGCATGCCCAATACCGGTAGAATTTGTAACTGAAAGTTTTACTGCTTTTTATAGTAAAGGTAATAGAGAATCAGTTGATGCTATATGTTTATCAGAAAATAATACATTAACTAAAGTACAATTATATGTTAGGCTGGATGCAACCGTTGAGTTAGGGTCTGGTACTGCAATAGAAACGCATTATGATTTATTAGAGTATGTGATGAAGAATCAGATACTAGTGTATAAATCTGCTGCTGAGGCTGGTGATGTAGACTATAATGGTTTATGGGAAACTACTGTATTTGTAGCTGCGGATAATAGTTTTGGATTACAAGATGATCCAAGTGGACCTGCGTCGGCAAAAGAATTTGCAATATGGGATAATCAAAATGATAGCGGTTATATTGATGGATTGCCTGCAGTTAATTATACATACTCGTGGGTAGGTTCGAACCAAACCACTGCTGATTTAGAAATTGCAGATAATAATACACTGTTAGGTAATTGCCAAGCAACGTTTACACAACCTGCTGGAAATACATCATTTTGTTTAGGTCTTCCAGCGAACGCGTGCACGACTACTGATACAAGCACATCTAGAACAAACGTATTCTATGCCTTTTACTCTTGTGCGTCTAAGGTTGAAGGTGGTGAGCCGTACTGGACTCTATACATAGTAGATGGTCTTCATACATTTGCCAGCAATTCTACATCATATATTAAAAAATTAATAGATGTTATAGAGCCTGATGCTCAACAAGGACTTCGCTTAAAGTTAGGAGGCGATAGCATGTTAGAATGTGTTACGTTACAACATAAAATATTTGCAGTTAACCACAATGACGCGACTACTATATTATTAGATTTACCAGAATATGGTAACGATATTAGAGTTGTAGAAATTAACCCGGTAGAATTAGGGTTTACTAGCGGTGCTGTAATAGAATATAGAGAAGATTGTATAAGTTGTTTATTAGGTGTTGACAACGCTACAACATTTACATTAGATATAATAGATGATGCTGAAGTAATTAATAGATCTATTCCTAACTTTGATTTAGAAACTAATTATCAGCTAGATAATATATCTAAACCATTATTAAGAACAAATCCTAAACTATCAACTAATGCTAAATTAGTAGTTAACAGCCTTGATAAAATGTTTATTGAGTCTATTGATGCTACTAAAGATTTATCATCAGTTGAATATAAAAAATACTCAGTCAATAAGTCCGGACAATGGTCTTATGATTTAGCAAAATTCTTTAATAGTAATAAAACACCTGCAGATATAATTTACTTTAGTAAATCTAGATTTTCAGATTTTACTGTTCAAGAATCTTTTGAAAAACAAATAGAAGAGGATTACCACTACGGTACGACATATAATTATTCTAAGCTTCATGATGAAGACTTTAGGATGTTAGCGCCGATATGGTTAGATAAAAATATTCCTTCTAATTTCGTAATATTTAGAGTTAGTGATCCAGCATCGGTATTGGATTTTGATACTCAAAGTAACTTTAGTAATATTAATGAAATACTAAAAAATAGTGAGTTAATAAAAACTTTTGATTTAACTAGAGAATCTAATATTGGTACTTATATAAGAAACCACATACAGTCTGAATTATTTCCTGACACTCCGATTAATGTAAATTTTGCAGAGGGTGAGAGAACTAACTTTAACGGTATTGATTTAGTACATGGTGGGTTTACTAATAAGGGTGAATACCTATTTGATGATTTTGTAAAACAAGATCAAACTATTATCTCTGAAAATGAATTAATTACAGCAGGCTTTGAAAGAAATAACCTAGCATGTGCGAACCTTATTAATTTAGAATTCTTATTTAATGATGATGGAGCATCTGATTATGAAGTAAACAGATATTTTGGATTATATGTAGATGATATAGATTCTGGTTATGGTTCTTTAGAATCTTCAGCAAATGGATTGCTTAAGTTTAAAACTTTAAATTCATATATTAATGAAGATCCTACATCAGCAATACCACCAGTTAAATTAATGTCATCTACTCCTACTTTAGGATATGCACATATCTCTGATAATTTCTATAAAATTTCAGGGTCATATTATGATACATTAAACATGGAGGTAAAGGTAGAAGATTCTCAGAATTTAATATCTAATGAAATTAAATTAGCTCCAGTTGGAAAATCAATTGATATAGTTAAAAACGAATTAGCAGGTAGCGACTTTGTAAAGCTTACAATTAATGGCAACCCTGCGAACAATGATAGGATTGCAATATTCCCTTCTAAGGAACAAGATTACAGATTAAAATTTGTAAGATATAATCCAGGAGACACATACTCTTTGACACTTACTACTAGTGTATTTGATTCAACTCTTGGTATTTGGGAAAATGTACCTACTACCTTTAATTTAGAGTTAAAGAGCACAATGGAAGATACAGTTGCTGACTTTATTGCTGATAATAATTTTGAAGGCGATAATCTAACTATAAAGGCTAGTGGCAATGATATTTTAATATATGAAAACAGAGTTACTCTTAACCCTATTAATCCAAACATAGTTCCAAGTGGTTCTAATGTTTCTATCGCTAGAGTTGAATACACTCAAATACCTTATGACTTAGCTAATAATATGTTCTTTGGTTCAGATGCTTTATTGCCTGGCCATTTTAATACAACTGCATTTTCATCACAAGGTACGAATGCTGAGGTTGCAACAGCTCTAGTAAAATCTATTAACTCTATAGATAATGGTTTTACAGCATTAACATACGACGGAGCAGATCATCTTTATATTAAAAACGATGTAGTAGGATATAGACTTATGCAGTCAGGGATTGCGGTACCTAACGATAACGCAAATGATTGGGTAACTATTGATAGTAATAACGAGATTGAATATACTACAAACAATAGACTTAGATTACAGCTTACCGGCAGTACTTCTAATGTATTTAGATTTAGTAAAATATATTTCTTTAATGGTGGTAACTCCGGAGGGAAGTCTGTTTTAGCAACTCTCGATTCAGTAGCTGACATTAATGTTAATGATTATTTAGAAACTAGCTCGAATGGTGTTTACAATAAAGTAATTGATATTGTAGATGATATTGAGAGATTGCCGTTAACATATAAAAAGTTAATTTTAGAGAAAACTAATACTTTAGAAAACGGAGAGGTAAATGTCTTTGCGGATAACCTAGTAAGATTAGGTTTATTCTCAGCGTTTGATATACATGATTTGAATTTTGATTTCTATGATAAATCAAACTCGGACCTAAAAGAATTACAATGGGAAGTAGCTAGTAATATTAACTATGAACCTGAAATAGACAATAGGAGTGATGTATATCCATTTGGTGATAGAAGTAGCTCAGATTATATAAAGGCTCCGGTGAGTTACTTTACAGGATTAAGTGATGTATTGGCAGAAGAAAGAACTGATGAGTTTAGCGAAGAACAAGTGTTAAGTGAGTACGATAGATTACAAGAAAACTACTTAAAAGAATACGCTATTAAATCTAGAGTAATACCTTCTATTAATAAATGGGTATTAAAAGATACAGTAACGGTTCGTGAACAACCATATTACTTAAATGCTAACGAGGCGTTTGGTAGATCTAACTTTGCATCAGATCTTTCTGTTGCAGGTAGAGATAGATTAGGAATGACACATGAATGGTTTTATATTAACAACATGCCTAAGTATCTTAAAGATAACCTAGGTGATTATGTTAACCCTGAATATAGATTAAACGAGTCGTTTAGTTACCTTAACTTTATGGAAGGTATTGAAATGACGCCTACTATGTTTAAGGATGTTAATTATGATTATTTTGATAGGTTCTTTATTACTGAAGGATTTGAGACTAAAAGTGATAACAAGTATAAGACTTTCGTAAAAACTAATAGACA
>Ga0209374_1001174_pt1 | contig 26480 bp, 21 predicted proteins | sample SaaInlLV_DNA_10m_FD_184683 | JGI IMG/M metagenome (GOLD analysis project Ga0209374, IMG submission 184683) | Marine microbial communities from expanding oxygen minimum zones in the Saanich Inlet - SI075_LV_DNA_10m (SPAdes) (version 2) | ecosystem: Environmental > Aquatic > Marine > Unclassified ... | reverse complement strand
TGCCGTTGACGGTGTGGGGCATTTTTGTCGCTACGGTATTGGCGCTGTTCGCCTTCCCCGCATTATTCGTGAGTGCCATCATGATGTCGCTGGACGTTCTCTTGGGGACTAGCTTCTTCATGCCCGCGATCATGACTATGGGCACTGAATCGGAGCACGTGGGCGGTAACCCGTTACTATTTCAGCACTTGTTTTGGTTCTTCGGACATCCCGAGGTGTATATCGTCGCGCTGCCAGCTTTCGGTATCGTTTCTGACCTAATTAGTGTGCATGCGCGCAAGAACATCTTTGGTTATCGGATGATGGTGTGGGCAATCGTTATTATCGGTGCGCTCAGCTTTGTCGTATGGGCACACCACATGTATGTGAGTGGCATGAACCCCTACTTTGGGTTCTTCTTTGCAACTACTACCCTCATTATTGCAGTGCCCACGGCTCTCAAAGTGTACAACTGGGTGTTGACGCTCTGGCAAGGCAATATCCACCTCACCGTGCCGATGCTTTTTTCGATTGCCTTTCTACTATTTTTTATCAACGGGGGTATGACCGGCCTGTTTCTGGGTAATGCCAGTGTCAGTATGCCGTTGTCCGATACACTATTTGTGGTGGCGCACTTCCATATGGTGATGGCGGTGGCCCCGGTCATGGTCGTGTGCGGAGCGATTTATCATTGGTATCCAAAGATATCGGGTCGCTGGTATCACGAAGGAATGGCGAGGTTCCATTTTTGGGTGACTTTCGTCGGCTCTTATTTGGTATTTCTACCCATGCACTATCTGGGCATCATGGGCGTTCCAAGGCGCTACTTCGAGATCACAGGTACGACCTTTCTGCCTGATTCAGCCGAGAGTGTTAACGCCAGCATCACCATTGCGGCACTGGTAGTTGGCTTTGCCCAATTGGTCTTTATTTACAACCTCATTGTGAGTGCGTTCAACGGGAAGAAAGCACCGGCGAATCCCTGGAACGCCACCACGCTCGAGTGGCAAACTGAACACACGCCGCCTCAACACGGTAACTTTGGTGAGGAGTTGCCCTGTGTGTATCGATGGGCTTATGACTACAGTGTTCCCGGCGTGGAGGAAGATTTTATTCCTCAGAATGTCCCTCCGCGGAACCGTCAGGCTGAGGTGGCACAATGAGCAGCATTTTTACTGAGCAACCTTGGATTGCAGACACAGGCCCGATAGCGCCCGCGCTATCGGGCGCAGAAATCGCCGTTAACTCACGCAGATCTGCCTTAAAAGTGCTGCTGAGCGTGGTCAGTATTTTCTTCCTGCTGATGATCGTTGCCTACGGTGGGCGCATGCTTTATCAGGATTGGCGACCAACGCCGCAAATCAATCTCCTGTGGGCGAATACCGGACTTTTACTGTTGAGTAGCCTTTGTCTGCAGGGCGCACTGATGTGGGCCCGTGAGAGCAAAATGGAGTGGGTGAAAGCCGCATTGGTTGGGTCGGCCGTGTTAACGGTGCTCTTTCTCGCCGGACAAATCGCCGCCTGGCAGCAGCTGATCACAATGGTACTGGGGGATTTCAGTAACCCTTCAGTCGGATTTTTCTTCATGATCACGGGGATACATGGATTGCACATGGCAGGCGGCATGATTGCCCTTTCGCGGGCCATTGCGCGCGCCTTCGACGGCGATAACACCAGTGAAATAGAACACAGCGTGTCTAATTGCGCATTGTATTGGCACTACCTTTTGGGTGTCTGGTTGGTCGTGTTCGGGTTGTTATTCAGCGGTGATAATTTTGAGGTCCTGCTCAGGATCTGTGGCTTTATTTAAGGGGGAAAGACCATGTCTACCGAGACGATGGCATCTGATTCACTTGAGTTGAAACCCGGTCTGGCGGGCTTTTTCGATGACTGGGGTTCAGATCAAAGAGCTTTCAAGGGTGTGCCTTGGGGAAAGGCAATGATGTGGATATTCCTTGTCAGCGACACCTTCATTTTTGGCTGCTTTCTGGCGTCGTACATGACCGTACGTATGTCTACCCTTGACCCGTGGCCTAGCCCCAGCGAGGTTTTCGCATTGAGCTTTGGTGGCGCTCCTATCCCACTGATTCTGATCGCGATCATGACTTTTGTGTTGATCACATCCAGCGGCACGATGGCGTTAGCGGTGAACTATGGATACCGTAAGAATAAGTGGGTGACTTTCTGGTTGTTACTTGCGACTGCAATCTTGGGCGCAACCTTCGTAGGAATGCAGGTATTCGAATGGAGTAAATTAATTTTTGAGGAGGGAGTTCGGCCGTGGGGTAACCCGATGGGCGCCGCACAGTTTGGTTCCGTCTTCTTTATGGTTACTGGTTTCCACGGATTCCACGTTTCAATTGGCGTGATTTTCTTGTTTATTTTTTCCTACAAAGTGGCGAACGGGCATCTAGATAAACAGACGCCGGGGTGGTTCACCAAGCGCGGCGGGAACTACGAAGAGATAGAAATACTCGGCCTCTATTGGCACTTCGTGGATTTAGTTTGGGTCTTTATTTTTGCGTTTTTCTATCTCTGGTAAGGGGGTCAGTTATGGATCAGGCAGCTCATGGGCACGAGCCCGTTATCCGAGAGGAAGAAGCGATACAGCATCCATTGGGGATCTATTTCAAGATTTGGATTCTCCTGTTTGTCTTGAGTGCCATGTCCTACGCCGTGGACTACTATCAGGTTCAGGGCTACATGCGTTGGTTCCTGATTTTGTTTTTCATGGTGTTGAAGGCCGGCCTGATTATTGCGGTTTTTATGCATATGGTGTGGGAGCGGTTGGCCATGGTGTATTTTATTCTTGTCCCGCCGGCGCTTTTGCTTACTTTAGTGGCGATAGGATCACTTGAGGCCGATTGGACATTCTTTCAACGAGGCGTGCATTTTTTGAAAGAGCTCATTATCGCCGCACCGGCATCACCGCATCACTGATGTAACCCGCTAGACATCCGGATAAGGGGAACCAAAAAATGGGTGGTCACAAGACCGAAGAAACCAGCTACATGATTCACGTCATCGTTTTTCTTGTACTCACTTTGCTGATGTATATGTTTGCTTATCTTTTAGTTGACCACAGCAAAAGCGTGCCCTCGCGGGTAGACACCGTCCATGCCGGTAAACAGGAATAGAGGGATATCGCTTTAACCTAGTTACGCTGTGTCAGCTGGCGCGGAATAGTGGCGCCATAGAGCTGGGAGAAGGCGGTCGCTATATTGGTAGGCACTAGAGGCGGACTGATGATCCCGGCATACTGACCAGAGGGATCTACGAGATAGATCGCACTGGAGTGAGTCACCTCATAAACATTTTCCGCAGTTGCCGGCTCGGCTCTGAAAGGCGCTCCCAACTGTCTTGTGAGATTCGTCAGCTGTCCCACTGAGCCGGTAGCGCTGATGAACTCAGGATCAAAGTACTGAACGTAACGCTGGAGTTGTAGCGCTTTGTCTCGCGCTGGATCTACTGAGATGAAAACAAATTGTAGGGCTTCTGCCCCGACGCCTGCGGCAATAATTTCACGTTTAACCTGTGACATGTCATATAGGGTCGTAGGACAAATATCCGGGCAATACATGAAACCAAAAAACAGGAATGACCAGCGCGAGTCTAGCGATTTAAGATCGAACACGCCCTTGGCGTCGTCAATAAGCGCGAACTCGGCTAAGGGTCTTCGCTCAGGAAAAGTAATCAGTGCTGGGGGCAGATCAGCCATGGATGCCTGGCCGCGACTTTGCCAGAGCGTCCAGTACCCTCCAGCGACCAATGACACCCCCAAGAGGGCCCCGGCCGTTAGAAGAAAAGCAGAAATGCGCTGCCGAGTCGCTATGTGCGGCAAGATATTGGCTCCAAAAATGCCTGACTGTCAGTCTGACAATGGCGAGCAGTCTCCGTCAATAATTCCGGACACATTTCACTCAAATATCGCGCGATTGGTGACGGCATGCATTAGAATGGAACCTAGGCCTTTTCTTGCCCATGACGGAGCGAGCTTTTTCCAGTGATTGAAAGTAGTCTGACAGAGCGCGCCACCTGGCGGGATTATTACGAGCTGTGCAAGCCCAATGTGGTGTGGCTTATGATCCTGACGGCCATTGTTGGCATGTGCATGGCGACCGCCGGTGCCGTAGAGCCGCGCGTAGTGATCTTTGCGAGCATCGGTATCGCGCTGTGCTCAGGGTCAGCTGCAGCGATTAATCACCTCGCCGATCAGCATGTCGACGCCATCATGGCACGCACTTCAAGCCGCCCTATTGTGAAGGGAAAAATTGATTCTCAAAGTGCGGCGGTTTTTGCCTTTGTGCTGTGCGCTGTGGGGATGCTGGTTTTACTCACCCAGGTCAATGCGCTGACGGCTTGGTTGACGCTGGCATCTCTGGTCGGTTACGCCTTTATTTACACGCTGTATTTGAAGCGAGCGACACCGCAAAATATTGTCATCGGTGGATTGGCGGGAGCCATGCCGCCGCTATTGGGTTGGACGGCCGTGACTAATCAGGTTGATGGCCACGCGTTACTGCTGGTGCTGATTATTTTTGCTTGGACACCACCTCACTTCTGGGCGCTTGCGATTGCTCGGAAGGAGGAATACGCGAAGGTAGAAATTCCCATGTTGCCCGTGACTCATGGATCGAAGTACACGGCTAAACACATACTGCTTTACACTCTGATGCTGTTCGTAGCAACGCTGCTACCGGTGGCGACGGGGATGAGTAGCTGGCTATACCTTTGTGGGGCTTCGATACTCGGGGCAGTGTTCATTTTTCAGGCAATAAACCTGCTGCGTACTATGAAAAACAGCGATGCGATGAAAATGTTCCGTTTCTCGATCGTCTATCTGATGGCGATTTTTCCCATAATGCTGCTCGATCATTATCTTTTACCCAAAGCGTTTTTCGCTTGACCTCATCTCGGTTGACGCGATATCGGTCGTTAAGTTGAGTTATCAAAAATCCGTTTCAGTTGTCGCTGTACTCGGCCTTCTGGCGAGCCTTTTCGTCAACGCGGCTACCCCTTACGATTTAGTCATCAATAATGGACGGGTCATCGATCCAGAGAGTCAACTGGACGCGGTGCGCTCTCTGGGTATTCGCGAGGGCAAAATCGTGGCGATCAGTGCTGACCCGTTGAAGGCGGAGAGATCGATTGATGCCACCGGTTTGATCGTGAGCCCCGGGTTTATCAACCTCCATTCCCACAGTGTTGCAGAACCCGGTTACCGACTAGAGCTGCTGGACGGGGTGACCACGGTGCTAGAGTTGGAAGCGGGGAGCTTTCCTATTGCCCGATTCGGCCATCAATTAGGTAATGCTCCGCTGACTCATTTCGGTGCCTCTGTCGGTCACGCTTGGATTCGGATGCAGGTGATCGATCCTGAGGCGCTGTCTGAACTTGGGCGCTCCGGTCGGTTGGACATGTCGGGCCCGACGTTTACCCAGCCCGCCAACCCAGAGGAGCTTGCCCAAATCCGGGCGCTGCTAGAGCAAGAGCTCATCGCGGGGGGGCTCGGTATTGGTTTGCTTCTGGATTACATGACCCGCGCTGTGACTGAAGCAGAACGCGATATGATCTTTTCCGTTGCCGCGCGCTTCGGGGTTCCGGTATTTGTGCATGTGCGTCGCGGTGTGGATGGTGATCCCGCTGGGCTTGAAGAAGTGATGGCGGTTGCCGAGCGTTTTGGCGCACCGCTGCATATCTGCCACTTGAATGCGAGCGCGATGAGTGGCGTGGATTATTGGCTTGATCAAATCGACGCAGCTCGGGAGCGTGGATTAGACGTTACAACTGAGATATTTCCCTGGACTGCGGGCTCAGCAGCCATTTCATCAGATGTGTTTTCTCGAAATTGGCGAGAGATTTTTGCGATTGATTATGGGGACGTGCAGTGGGCAGAAACGGGAGAGTGGCTTACCGAGGAGACATTCACTGCCTTTAGAGCGATTCGACCTGATGGGCAAACCATGCATCATTATATTCGGGAGGAATGGAATCGCCGTGCCATAGTGCGACCCCACGTCATGGTGGCCAGTGATGCGATGCCGCTGACGAGTTATGAGCGAAAGGTAGTTCCCAACGGAGCGGGCACATCGACTCGTGTACTGGGTCAATTTGTGCGCGAGGAAAAGTTGCTGTCACTCTCGGATGCTATTGCGCGCCTGAGTTGGTTGCCCGCACAGCGTATGGAGGCCTTTGCATCAGACTTTCGCACCAAGGGGCGAATTCAATTGGGTGCCGACGCAGATCTGGCAATATTCGATGCCAATCGGGTTGCTGCGCGGGCAGATTATGCGCACCCGTTTCTTGCACCCGTTGGCATGCAATACGTGGTGGTGGCGGGCACTATTACAGTAAGAGACGGCGTCCTCGCAGACGAGGTGGGCGCAGGTAGCAAGCTAACCAACTCTATCGGTGGCAAGTAACAACTACTGAGCTCGACTCTGAACATCCTGTGCGTCCTGGTTATCCGCAAGGGAAATCAGGAATGAAAACTCCCGGGCATAATCGTCGAATCGTTTCAGCCGACCCGAAGCGCCACCATGACCGGCCGACATGTCGGTGTACAGCATCAGTTTGTTTCGATTAGTCCGCTTTGCTCTTAGTTTGGCGACCCATTTAGCGGGTTCAAAATACTGCACCTGTGAGTCATGTAGACCAGTGGTTACCAGCAGGTGTGGATACGCTTTTTCGACTACCTGATCGTAGGGAGAATAAGCGAGCATATAGTCGTAAGCCGCTTTCTCGCGAGGATCACCCCACTCGTTCCACTCTCCGGTTGTCAGGGGTATAGAAGGGTCCAGCATGGTGGTGACAACATCGACGAAGGGGACCGCAGCAATGACGCCGTCATAAAGATGTGGTGCCATGTTCAACACAGCCCCCATAAGCAGTCCACCTGCGCTGCCGCCACGGGCATAGGTCCGCGCGGAGTCAAATATCTCCTGATCTTGCAGTCCGGCCGTAGCGTCGATGAAATCGGTAAACGTGTTGACCTTGTTCATCATTTTCCCTGCTTCATACCAGGCGCGCCCCTTTTCTTGTCCCCCCCGAATGTGGGCGATGGCGTAGACAAATCCGCGGTCCAGCAGACTGATTAGAGCGGGATTGAAATAGGGAAACGTCGAACTACCGTAGGATCCGTAGCCGTAAATCAGGCCCGGAGCCGAGCCATTCAGAGGCGTGTTTTTGTGAAACGCCAGAGTGACAGGTATGAGTTCCCCGTCCCTTGCGACCACATCAACGCGTCTTGTCGCGTAGTGATCAGGATTAAAATCGCCCGGTACCCGCACGGCTTTCAGTAGCCTTCTTGTTCCCGTTGCAAGATCGACTTGCCACGTTTGAGCGGGCTGGGTCAGGCTGGTTTGGAGGTAACGCAGCACATTAGTATCGGAGTTGACGTTATCGATCGCCCAATAGGCCGAGGCAATCTCGTCGCTGTCGAGGTAGATTTTTTCGTTGTTTGCCAGGTTCAGCGCCCATATTTTACGTTGGCCATCTCGTTGCTCTTCTAGCACAAGCCAGTCGCGTAGTGTGGTCATTCCGTCCAGTAACGAGTCTTCTGCTTCCGGCAGTAACTCCTGCCACTGGTTTTTATCGGCGGCGCTACCGATATTGGCAGTCATTACCCGAAAATTCTTGGCTCTCCAGTTGGTAAGGATGTAGAGCTTTTCACCGGCATCTTCTACGGTGTACTCGTGTCCTGCCTCTCGCGGTAAGACCGACCGAAAATCCCCGGTTGGATTGGCGGCTGAGAGTATCTGTGTTTCGGTTGTTGTGGTCTCACTGTGCTGCAGCACGAGCCACGCTCCTGACCGGCTGCGGAACAGGCTGGTGTAAAACGTGTCGTCCGTCTCTTCATATACCAACACGTCGCTGGTGCTGGATGTGCCAATTTGGTGTCGCATGACAAACTTTGCGAGCAATGTTTGCGGATCGCGTCGCAGATAGAACAGGTATTGTCCGTCAGCAGACCAGGCAAGATCCGGCGCCGCGCCCGCGAGCTGATCGGGTAAGAATTCACCGCTTTGCGTATCGAGAATTCTGATGTCGTGGATGCGCCGGCCCATAAAATCTTCGGCAACGGCAATGTACCGTCCGTCATCTGAGGGCCTGAGGTTCGCCATACTATAGAATTCATGGCCATCGGCTCTGGCATTGCCATCAAGTAGTATTTCCTCTTCGGCCTCGAGGTTGCCCGCTCGCCTCGCATATATGGCAAAGTCCTGGCCGGCTTGAAAACGGTCGTAATACCAGTAGTTACCCATGCGAATTGGAACACTGCTTTCTTCCGGTGACAGCCGTCCCACCATCTCGTCATAGAGCGCTGCGTGAAGTGCCCGGGACGCCCGAGACTCCTGGGCAGTCCAGTCATTCTCGTGCTCTAAATAAGCCAGAATCTCAGGGTCTGTTCGAGAGTCATCCCGCAACCAATAGTAATCGTCGACTCGTTGATCCCCGTGGATCTCCATGATATGTGGCCGCTTTGCAGCGATCGGCTCATGAATTTCGCCGCTTTTGTCGCGAGTGATCAGGACATCGTTATGATCGGCCTGACATGCCAGCAGAGACAACAGCAGTGTAAGCAGAATAGGTTGTTTCATGTGTCGTGACTCCAGCAAAATGCGCGAGCCGCGCGGAACGGGCAAACCTCAAGAATAAACCTCAGAAAGTTAATGCGGCCAGCCTTTCGGCGCATCGCTCGTATGATATGACAACATACCCAGAGCAGTTTGCAGCCACTCGGCGTGGTCCGGGAGCTGAGACAGGGTTCCCAGAAACTCCTTTACCCGTGGCGAAGGTTGCGTGGGTGGTCGAGATTCTCCAAACCACTGATGGGACTCTTTTTGCAGGTAGTGCATTCCGTAAAGAATGCATTCATAACTTTCGTGATTCCATAGGCCTCCCGTGTCTATCGGGGGTCTGTTTCCGATCGTTGAGAAATCAAACTGATGAGACGTCTCGTCCATACCGGTAAACCACTGGTCCTCAAAATCGTGAACTGTGGGAGGCTTTTGTTTCCACATGGATAATTTTGCCTTGAGCCGCGGGTTAATTCGCTCTGGTTTTTGCACCTCGCGCCAAAATGGTGTGTCGGTGCGTTGGGTGAGGCAATAATGCATGTTAATGAAGTCGAGAATTTCATAGTACCGGTTTGCCATGAGCCGGTTGTAGCGCGCTGCCAGTGCAGGTACGAGTGTCTCATCTCTTGGCCAGTGCTCGGCGAGCAAGACCGCCCCCAAATCGCTGAGATATAGCCCGGTCGACTCCAGAGGCTCTATAAAGCCACCTGCCAAGCCAATAGCGATGCAGTTAGCGTTCCAGAGTGCTTTCCTTCGTCCGACTTTAAAGTCGACAAATCGAACGGCCAGGTCATCAGTACCGTGACCCTGATAGGCGCGCAATTCGGCTTCCGCGTCGTCTTTGTCAATGAAGTCGCTTGAGTGAACGTAACCAATGGAGCGCTGATTTTGCATGGGAATATCCCACACCCAGCCGCTGCTCAACGCGGTTGCTGTGGTGTAAGGCCTGACACAGCCGGGATAGAAGCGCTCATAGGGCAGGTGCATGGTGACGGCACGATTGCACAGCAGGTATTGGGAATAGTCTTCAAATTCGGTGTGCAATGTCTGTGCAATTAGGTGCCCTTTAAAGCCGGTACAGTCGACATAAAGGTCAGCCGATAGCACCCCACTTCGGTCAGTATGAACAGCCTGAATCCACCCTCGGTGATCTTGATCGACCTGCTCGAGGTTTGCCATCACGTGCTTGACGCCGCGTGCTGTTGAAAAGTCTCTTAACACATCGGCAAATTTCTGCGCGTTCATGTGGTAAGCGTAGTTAAGGCGATAGGGGAGCGACCAACGTTGCCGCATGGCAGGTGCCAGCGCCGCCTCGCACGCAGCAGGCTGCACCGAGCAGGTGTCCATAAAAGGGATGCTTTGATCACTCGCAAGCCAGCGTTCTCCTGCGTGATCAAGGGGCTGTTCTCGCATGCTGGTGAAGGGGTGATGGTAGAAGCTGCCATCATTGTGTACCCAGTTCTGATACTTGATGGATTGCTTGAACGTCGCGTCGGTCGCCCGCATAAAATCCACTTCAGGTATGCCGACAACTGAAAGTAGATGCCGCATCGATGGGATCGTTGCTTCGCCAACGGAAATTCGCGGTATGTCGGGTGACTCCAGGAGTGTGATCTCAACCCTTCGTGATGCGCCGCCTTCGTTAAGTGCACCGTTTAGGTATGCCGCGGTCATCCAGCCAGCCGAACCGCCACCGACAATGAGTAGTCGTTTCATTTGTGCCTTTTGTCCTCAACAGCGATGGTTTGACTCAGAGTCCGTCTTCGGTACCTGCTGAGTGTGTGTTAAGTGTAGCCCAACAGTTGCCGCAGCCCGGGTGCTGCGTAATCCACCAGACGCTTCTGTGTCTCGGGCAATTCATCGGGGAGCTCCAATGCTTTGCCCGAGAGATTGTCGCGATAGGTGGCGCTTAATTCTTTACTGCTACCGAGCCGAACACGATCTCGCCAATCCGCGGGTAGCTCAGTCATGCCCATTGGGCTCAGTAAGTCATAGAAAAAGGTCTCGGCCGCGTCGCTTTCGACTTCGATAGCATTTTTTAGTAGATCCTCAAATCGCACGATGTGGGCTCTGGTGCCCATCCATGCGCAGGCATTCAAATCAAAAATATCTCTCATAGGCGGTGCCTTTTGATGAATGCCCCAAATCATGAGGTTCATTACTTCGTCTAGTGTCAGTTGGCCGCTCTTGAGATTCTCCATGTTTCCCTGAAAGTTATCTGACAGAAAAAAACGTGTTCTGGCGAGAACCCAATCGTAGGGGTCCCGAATCATCAGGATGTGGTGCGTGTCCCTTAATGCGATACCGGCGTTATCTGAGAACAGTAGGTGACCCCAACTCAACCGGGGCTTATTGGGATTAAAGGCGCTGGCATGCCGCTGCAGAATCGGTATTTGGATGAATACGTCGTCATAATGCTGTTTTGCAGGCACAAAAGTTCTGACGATATTCTTGATCAGGTGAGTGCCACATTTCGGCACAGAGTTGAGGAATGTTGGGGTGGTGATTGGCGATCGGATAAGACTGCCAGTGAGTTCCTCCAGTCGGTCCGGTTGCAATTGAATTCTAGGCATCTCGAGCGTGATGCTCCGCTACTGTGGAGTCCCAACCTTAAAGGGCCGTTCGGGAGCGTGCAATCGATTCTTTATTCCCGGCGTGGCCTGTTTCATGCTGCGACTTTATGGCCAATATTTTTGCAAATATGCGTTGTCGCTATCTTGTCGACAGGCCTCGCGTGGGAGATACTGGAAAGCAAATACAAGATTACATTCAGTGTTCAGGCATCGTTACCTAGGAGACCGACATCATGCTGATGAAACCTCGTAGTAAACAGACAGTGTTGTCCTTTGCAGTATCCGCTGCTTTGGGTTTAGGGGGATCCAGTGGCTGGGCTCAAGAGTTGGATGAAGAGACGGTCGACACCGCAGTAGAAAAGGAGATCGAAACGGTCGTTGTGACAGGTTCACGGATTAAGCGTGATGGCTATTCCAGTGCATCTCCAATGGATGTTATTTCCGCAGAAAGCGCAGTAATTGAGGGAATTGGTGACGTGGGCTCATTGTTGCAGACCACCACCATAGCATCGGGCTCTGCTCAGGTTACCTCTGCCACTTCAAGCGCTTTTGTTCAAGAGGGTGGTATTGGCACCTCTACTATTTCTCTTCGCGGACTAGGCGCGGCACGAACTCTGGTGCTTTTGAATGGCAGGAGAATGGGCCCCTCTGGGGTTAGAGGACAAGTTTCGTCGCCCGACCTGAATGTGTTGCCAATTGTCGCTGTTGATCGCATTGAAGTGCTGAAGGACGGTGCATCGACAGTGTATGGTTCTGACGCGGTGGCGGGTGTCGTCAATATTATCACCCGCAGAGACGACGGTCTGAACTTCGACATTTACACTGCACAGCCTTCGAAAGAAGGCGGGTCTGAGAACCGCTTCAGTGTTCGCTGGGGTAATTCTTTTGACAAAGGGCATTTTAGTATCGTCGGTGATTATCGCCAGAAAAAAGAACTCCAGAAGGGGCATCGCGGCTACTTCGATTGTGGCGAGCAGTATGTTTTCGATCCAGATACTGGAGATCGAGCTGATATCGTGGACCCTCGAACGGGCTCTCCGCATTGCAATGACCTCCGCTGGGGCCACATCTGGATTTACGATTACAGTGACCTGCCCAGTGGTGCGAAAGCGCAGTATGACTACGACGGGGATTTGGGTAACTATATTCCGGGTTTTCAGGACGCATTTGCGGGCTCAATGGTGGCGCCCGATGGCTGGTATCCCGTTGACTACAGTGACCCAACGGCGGCTGTGACCAATGCAGATCACCCCTTCCAGGACGGTTCTTCTCTGCAGCCAAAATCCGAGGTGTATACCTTGTATGCCGATGCGGAGTATCAGCTTACCGATGACCTAACCATGTATGGCGAGGTTCTGATGAATCGCCGCGAAACCTACGTTAATAGCTATCGTCAGTTTTGGACGTATGTGTATAACGAAGACTTCTTTTCGGGAAGCTCTCTTTCTGAGGGGTGGCGTGGTGCCCAGTGGTTGAGTCCTACTCCGATCACAGATCACGCAGATGACTCGGTAGAGGTCGAATACAGTCGTGCAATGTTGGGCTTTTCTGGCATGGTCGGCGATTACGAATGGGATATTTCGGGCCAGTATTCACGTTCTGATGGAGACTATATATCCGATCAGATTTATGATGATGCCGTGCGATCGAGCGCGTTCCAGACCGGATCCTGCGTAGGACAAACGATCTCAGTGCGAGGTGTGCCTTGTATGGATCCTCGTTGGCTTGATCCGGATTTCAATAATGGTGTGTTGACCCCTGAGGAACGGGCATTCCTGTTTGGGCGAGAGACGGGTAATACCGAATACACCCAGTGGAGTGTGGAGGGTACTGTTTCTGGCCCGCTTTTTGACCTGCCAGCAGGTGAGGTTTTGGGTGCAATCGGGTTCCAATATCGAGAGGATGAGATCAGGGACGTTCCTGGGGAGATTACTCTCGCTGCTAACGGATGGGGCAATACGGCGGCGGGTATCACGGAAGGAGACGATTCCACTACCGCGATTTTTGGGGAAATAGAGGTACCCATCATTTCTGATGTGCCGCTCATTCATAATTTGATGATCAACGCCTCGGCACGTTACACCGACGTGGATTCTTATGGTAGCGACTCTACTTGGAAAATGGGCGTGAACTGGGAGTTGACACCATCGGTGCGCGTAAGAGCTAGCTCGGGCACTTCTTTCCGCACCCCCGCTTTGTATGAGCTTTACCTTGCGAATCAAACGTCATTTACGGGTCAGCGCAGCGTGGACCCCTGTATTCGCTGGGGCACCAATCTTGCTGATGGCAGTATCTCTCAGAGACTGGCAGATAACTGCGCCGCTGATGGCATCGCAGCTGATTTTGCAGGAGCACCAATCAGTGCCACGATTGTCACGGGTGGGGGACTCGGCGTGCTCGAGGCGGAAACTTCGAAGGCCAACACCATCGGTATCGTGTGGCAGCCTGAGTTCACTAATCTCAGCATCTCTGCTGACTTTTTTGACATCAAAATCGAGGATCAAGTGTCGCAATTGGGAGCAGCGAATATCATATCGGCGTGCTACAACTCGGACTTTTTCCCGAGTGACCCGCTCTGTGCACTTTTCGAGCGTCGTGATCTGGACCAAGGGCTCGACAACATTCGCGACTCTTACATTAACGTGGCTGAGCAGCGCAATCGCGGCTGGGATCTTGCCGCCACTTGGATAAACGATACCCCAGTGGGTGTCCTCACGCTTGAGACACAGCACACTTTCCAGATTGAGGATTCAGTTGCGCTGTTTGAGGAAACCCGTCAAGACTTTAACGGAGAGGTCGGTGAGCCTAAGTGGACAGGAAGGTTGGCGGCTTCGTTGCAGTATGGTCCATGGGCAGGGTCCTGGGTCGCCAACATCATAGGCCCGTCTGACAATTACGACAGCTATGGTGGTGATACAGCGACATTGCGCGGCAGAACCGTAAGAGTTGTGTTGGACACTGATACGGTGGTCTACCACAACGCCTCCGTTTCATATCAATTCGAGAACGGGGCTTCATTGCGTTTTGGTGTGGCGAATGTTTTCGACAAGCAGCCTCCGAGACTGACGACCCTCAACCTCGGCGAGGTCAATACACAAGGCAACTCTGCGTTTTACTCCCAGTATGACTGGGAGGGTCGGACTATTTTTGCCAACCTGAGATATGACGTTTTTTAGGTTGCATGCGGCTAGCTGATGGAGGCCCCTTTTGGGGCCTTTTTCTTGTTTGCGAATCAGTGCTGCCTTGCTCGGCCGTCAGTCGTGACCCTCATAAATACGCTTGAGTTTGTCGGTGTCTAAGACCTCAAGATATCCGTAGCATTGCCTGACAACCCGCTGTTGGGCCAGCAATTTGATGGCTTGATAAAGGGACTGACGTGAACAGTGGGCCATCCGCGCTAACTCCTGGGATGTCAGGTGCACCTCGTGAGAATGCTGTTTGTTGCCACTCATCTCAATGAGCATCAGTAGGAGGCCCGCTACGCGTCGCGGTCGCTCGCGAACTAAATTGTGTTGCTGCAGATTAAGCGCAGCCCTGAAGCGATTGGCCTCGATTTTGAGTATCAATGGATAAAGCGAGGGACGATCTTCGAGTAGTTTCAGCGCGATTTTCTTGGGGATTCCCAGAATGTGGCTTTGCGACGCCCCGACAAGATTGCGTTCGGCGGGGGTATCATGAAATAGCGCGATCCAGCTTGATGTGCTGCCCGGCCCAAAGATCGCGAGCGTCATTTCCTCACCATCTGCCGAGCGCGCCACCATGGCAATTTCCCCCGTAACGATAACCCAGAGGTGGTGGTGTGCATCGCCTGCTGCCTGCATGACCTGCCGCTGGTCGAGCGCGTGCAAACGAGATGTGCCCAACAGATTTTGGCGTTCTACCGCGCTCAGGCCCTCAAAGACGGGAAGCTGCCCTAGAAACTGAACCAGTTCGTGTGTCGGAAGGTCTTGCGCCATGACATTACCACCGAGAGCTTAAGAATGTCATATTCTAGACATTTTGTGTCTTGGTGTGCTGGTAAATTAGGACAAAACAGAGGGTTATCATGACATCGCGGCCATTCAATCAAACCAATCGAAGTGCTCAAAGAAGTGCTCTGACTAGCCAGACCTTCGACGTGTTGGTTATCGGCGGGGGGATCACAGGCGTCGGGATCGCTAGAGATGCCGCCATGCGGGGCCTGTCGGTGGCACTCATTGAAGCTCAGGACCTTGCCAGTGGAACATCCAGTCGCAGCTCAAAAATGATCCATGGCGGTCTGCGCTATTTGGTATCTGGCGACGTTGCCGTGGTGAAGGAGTCTGCTTCGGAACGCACTACGTTGCACCGCATAGCGCCGCACCTCGCTCAAAAAACCCCTTATGTCATTCCAACAAGTAACCTCCGTAGCAAGCTAGTGCTGCGCGGTGCGCTGTGGGCCTATGAGCGACTCGGCGGTGTGCAGCGAGAGGATTTTCATGAGGTATGGTCTAAGGAACAGCTTGCTGAGCGAGAGCCCCTGATTGAGCGAACGCGGTTAAACGGCGCAGTGGTGTATCCAGAATTTCTGACTGATGACGCGCGACTGACTGTTGCCACGGCGCGTTCTGCCATTGATCACGGTGCCGTGGTATCGACCTATCTCAGAGCAGTCGATATTCGTCGAGAAGGTGAGTTTGTTGTGAACGCAGTATCCACCCTGCCTGGCGATCGCGATGAACTAACGATAAAGGCGCGCGCGGTAATCAACGCGGCGGGGCCGTGGGTAGACGAGGTATGTGGACTTGAAGGTGATCACCAAAGCCGGCTGGCGCTGAGTAGGGGTGTTCATCTGGTGTTTGATCATGCCGATTTGCCCGTTCGCAATACTGTAGTGATGCGAACACACGACAGCCGTCGTATTTTTGCGGTTCCTCTGGGCCAATACACCTATATTGGCACCACTGACGATTACCATCCTGAATGTGAATACTGGCCCCCGGTGACAGAGCAGGATGTCGATTATTTGTTGTCCTCAACACGTCGTGTGATGCCAGAGGCAAACCTTACCGCTGACCGTATCGTCTCGGTGTGGTCGGGAATCCGGCCGTTGGTAGGTGATGGCTCGGGCCGGGCTTCCAAAGAACTCTCGCGTAAGGATGAGGTATGGACGTCTCCGAGTGGTCTCTTGTCGGTGGGAGGCGGCAAGCTATCGGCGTATCGGGCAATGGCTGAGCGGGTTGTTGACACGCTCATTGATAATCATGCCTTTACCGCACGGCCCTGCTCCACAGCCGAGGTGCCGCTACCGGGTGGAGAGGGGGTTACACTAGCGACCACGCTCAAGGGCGTAGATGAAGTGCAGGCTGAGCGACTCGCGCGGCTGTACGGCACCGAGGCCCCGGAATTGGCAGCTGCGGCGTCAGATAAGGGGCTGGTAGCAGCAGAGGTCGGCCAAGCGGTATTGCATGAGGGAGCTCAGCGTCTGGAGGATTACTGGGTGCGGCGAAGCAGTCGCGCATGGTTTGATGAGGGGGCGGGCCTCGCTAGCCTGCCACAGGCCGCCAGTGCGATGGCAGCATTGCTCGGTTGGGATGAGGCCCGCCAAACAGCCGAAATTCAGAACTGCCGAGATATTGATTGCGACAGTCGTGCAGGTTTTACAACGGGCACCAGTTACAGTGGAGATGCGGATGATGTTAGAGCAGCTGGCTGAGCTGATTGGCGCGGATCAGGTAGCAGATGACGCCGAAACACTCGCGGCACATCGGTTTGATCGCTGGTGTTTAAAACATTGGCAGGACTGGCGCGGCGAAGCGCTGAGTACTGCGGCCTGTGTGGTGCGGCCCCGACACACCAACGATGTTCAGGCGGTGGTGCGTTACGCCCAAAAGAACGGCATTCCAATCGTGCCCTGGGGATTGGGGAGCGGTGTTTGCGGAGGTATTGAGCCAACCGATGCACAGATTCTGATGGACATGAGCGCCATGGATCAAGTGCTGGCGATTGATGAGGAAAATCTTTTACTCACGGTCGAGGCTGGCATCAACGGTCTGGTGGCGGAAGAGGCGGTGGCCGCGGTGGGACTGACGATTGGGCACTGGCCGCAATCGATTGGCATCAGCTCGGTGGGCGGCTGGATTTCCACTAGAGCCTCGGGTCAGTTCTCTACCGCCTATGGCAACATTGAAGATATCGTGTACTCGCTGGATATGGTGCTGCCGAGTGGGGAATTGGTTACGTTGGGAAAGGCGCCGCGCGCTGCAGCGGGTCCTGACTTGCGCCATTTGGCACTGGGTGCAGAGGGCACTCACGGCATCGTGACAGCGGTAACACTCTCTCTGCGCAGACAGCCAGAAAGCCGTCGATTCAGTGCCTGGTATGCGCCCGATATGACAGCTGGGTTTCGGGCGCAACGGGAGATTGTGCAGCAGGACTGGCGGCCCCCGGTGATGCGTCAGTACGATGCCTCCGAAGTGGCGCGCCTGTTTCCTGACTATGTTCGCGAAGAACACTGCCTGATTTTGCTGGTGCACGAGGGCCCAGTAGTCAGAGTTGAGGCCGAACTTAAGGCGGTTCAAGACGTCATGACATCACTTGGACTAGAAGCCGCAGACGCGATGGCGGTGGAAGGTTGGATGAATCACCGCAACAGTGTGCCTGAATGGCGTGATTTGCTCGAACAGGGGTTAATTGCCGATACCATCGAAGTGTCGGGTACTTGGACACAGATCGACGCGATTTTCGAGGCGGTGGTGGCAGCGCTGAAAACGGTGCCCGATTGCGTCAATGCGTCGGCGCATAGCTCACATGTCTATCGATCCGGAATCAATCTCTACTTTACATTCGCCTGCATGCCTGAAGATGCTGCTGCGATGGGGGATCGTTATCTCGAAAGCTGGGATCGGGCGCTTAGTGCGACTGCTCAAGCCGGTGGTGGCATTGCCCATCATCATGGGTCTGGTCGATTGCGACGCGATTACCTACACCACGATCTGGGTGCAACGGGTATTAGTCTGCTGCGCACCCTCAAGCATGCGATTGACCCAAAGGGTATTTTAAACCCTGGCAATTTGCTGCCACCTCGCGACTAACACCGAGGGAAAAGCTGCTGTGAACACCCCACTCCGTAACGTGCCTTCTCTGATTTTAGCGATCGATTTTGGCACCCAGAGTTGCCGTGCCCTGGCTTATACGGATCAAGGCAAATGCCTCGCGAAGTGTCAGTTGCCCGTGACTGAATATCAGCATCCCGAGCCCGAATGGACGGAGCACGACGTGGAGGGGTTTTGGACACTGCTCGCGGAAAGTTGCCGGGGATTATGGTCTCGCGGGATCGCGCCTCAGGATATTGCTGCTGTTGTTGTCACGACTCAGCGTGCTTCGGTAATCAATCTCGATGAGAACGGGCGCCCCCTGCGTCCGGCCATCATCTGGACGGATCAGCGAAAAGCGCCCCTGCGTCAGCGGCTACCATGGTATTGGCGGGCGCTCTTTGGATTGCTCCGCATCCGACCCATAGTCGATAACCTCGAGGCTGAAACAGAGGCCAACTGGCTTGAGCGATATGAGCCCGAGCTGTGGGCGCGCACTGCCCATTACTTGCTGTTGTCGGGCTATTTAAATTACCGCTTCACGGGAGCGTTTAAAGACAGCGTGGGGAGTCAAGTGGGGTACCTCCCCTTTGACTTCAAAAAACAGAGCTGGTGCGCGGCCTCGGACTGGAAATGGCACAGCATGGCCATCAAGCGCTATACGCTGCCAGAACTCTCTGACGTAGGAGAGGTGCTGGGTTATGTCGCAGCCGATGCGGCCGAAGCGACAGGAGTGCCCGTGGGCGTGCCGGTGATCGCGGGTGCAGCAGACAAAGCGTGCGAGGTGCTAGGTGTTGGGGCACTGGAAGCTGGTGTCGCCAGCATTTCTTGTGGCACCACAGCCACTATTAACACTACGCGGTCCAAATATGTTGAGGTAGTGCCGCTTATGCCCGCGTATCCGGCGGCGCTTCCTGGGCAATTTAATACGGAAATTCAGGTATTCCGCGGCTTTTGGATGGTCAGTTGGTTTCTGGAACAGTTTGGCGCGCTGGAGCGTCAGGAAGCAGCGGCGCGTCAAGTGGCGCCCGAGGTGTTGCTTGAAGAATTGTTGAACGAGACAGAGCCGGGCGCCGGTGGTCTTGTACTGCAGCCGTTTTGGAATCCGGTGCTGGGAGAAACTGGCCCTGAGGGCCGAGGCAGCATTATAGGGTTCAAGGATTTTCACACACGCGCTCACCTTTATCGTGCGCTCATAGAAGGACTGGCGTTTGCCTTGCGCTCGGGGAAAGAGCGTATCGAGCGGCGCACCACAACCCCAATAACCCGCATTCGATTATCGGGGGGAGGTGCTCAGAGTGACCAGGTCGCACAGATCATGGCAGATGTGCTCAACTTGCCCGTTGAGCGCTTTGAGGACTGTGAGGCCAGTGGGCGAGGTGCTGCTGTCGTGGCGGCGGCGGCATTGGGTCGGTACCCATCGATCGCAGCGGCCGGGGCGGCAATGGTGGGTGAGACGCGACTCACCGCTCCCAACGTTCGAGCAGTTGCCTGTTACGACAACCTCTATCAGACGGCCTATCAACCGCTTTATGGCCGTCTGAAGTCACTGTTTGCCAAACAGTTCTCTTCGTAGCCTTCCGGAACTGGTGCGCCACTGAAAGGGGGCAGATCGCAATAGAGATCTCTGGTGAGACATCCCCTATCATGCACGACATGGCAATGTGATGAGCAATCAATTGAATGACTTTCCACAGATTATTGGTGATCGCCGGTATGGGCCTCATCATTACAGGGTGCGCCGTTTCTAGCGTGGATCAATCTGCTCCCGTTGGCGCAAAAACTGTGACGCTGGGCGCTGGTGGTCGACCTGGCGCCGTCCCCTGGAGCCGCAGTGCGGTTTATGGTCGCAACGGCATGGCTGCTACCGCGCATCCGCTGGCTTCCCAGGTCGCGATCGACATCCTCAAGCAAGGGGGATCTGCCCTCGACGGTGCGATTGCAGCTAATGCAGCTTTGGGATTGATGGAGCCCACCGGGAACGGTATTGGTGGTGATATCTTTTTCATCATTTGGGATCCCAAGACAGAGCAGCTTTATGGGTATAACGGGTCGGGCCGGGCGCCGCTAGAACGTTCTCTGATTGATTTTAAATCCCGGATCGCATCACTCCGCGAGAGTGGTGCCATGCCAGAAGACATGTCAGGAATACCGCAACGCGGTTCGCTGCCTGTCACGGTGCCGGGCACCGTGGACGGCTGGTTTGCCGCGCATGCGCGCTTTGGAAAGTTGTCCATGTCTGATGTACTCGCGCCAGCTGTTCGTTATGCCCGCGAGGGGTTTCCTATCACGCCCGTGATTGCGTATTACTTTGAACGTAATCTGAATGCCTTTAGAGAGCAGGAGGCGCTGATCGAGGAGCTGGACAATGCGGCGGCGCTCTGGTTCCCCGAGGGAAAAACACCCGGGGCTGGTGAGGTCTTCCGCAACCCTGATCTCGCTAATACGCTTGAGATACTGGGTAATGAGGGCCGCGCCGCTTTTTATCAGGGTCGTCTGGCGAAGGTGATGGACACCTATTTCAAACGCATTGGTGCCGACATGCGCCTCAAAGACCTCTCTACCCATCAGGGTGAATGGGTAACACCGGGCAGCATGCATTACCGTGGTTTCGATGTTTTCGAGTTGCCGCCCAATGGTCAGGGATACGCGGCGCTTCAGATGCTCAATATTCTTAAGCAGGTCGATTTGCGGGAGTACCCCCGAGGGTCTGCAGAAGTATTTCATTACATGGTCGAAGCAAAACGGTTGGCTTTTGAAGACGTCGCCCGTTACTACGCCGACCCAGCATTTGCAGACATACCGCTGGAGTCGCTGCTGTCTGAAAAATACGGCAAAGAACGGTTCGCGCTGATCGACCCCGTGCGAGCTACACCTGAATTTGGTCCGGGCGAGCCCAAGTTGGAGGGGGAGGGAGATACCACTTACCTCACCGTTGCCGATGCCAACGGCATGATGGTGTCGCTAATTCAGTCGAACTATCGGGGCATGGGCACGGGACTGGTTCCCGATGGCCTGGGCTTCATGCTCCAAAATCGGGGCGAGCTTTTCTCTCTGGACGAAGATCATCCCAATGTCTATGCGCCGGGCAAGCGGCCGTTTCATACCATCATCCCGGCATTTGTTATGAAGGACGGCGAGCCATTTATGAGCTTCGGCCTGATGGGCGGCGCGATGCAGCCTCAGGGTCACGTACAGATCCTTGTGAATATCATCGACTTTGGCATGGACGTGCAGACAGCGGGCGATGCCGCGCGGTTCAATCATGATGGGGGGCGTCAGCCCACCGGCGTCCATGAAGACCTGTTGGGAACACTCTTGGTCGAGCCTGGAGTGCCGACTGCAACAGTAGAGCAGCTTCGTGCGATGGGGCATCGTGTTGAGGTGGATGGTACCGGCGCACCCTTCGGCGGTTACCAGGCCATTATGCGGTTATCGAATGGTGTCTATATGGGCGCCACCGAGATGCGTAAGGATGGGACGGTAGTGGCTTGGTAGCACTGCGGTTCCTCACGGTAAAGTCGTTAGAGTGGTGTCTGAGTCGCGCCCTCACCCCTTAACACCAGCTTTTTAATCGCGCTGTGGAGCGATGGGAAGGCACAAGAAGCCGGCATAGGCGGCAATGTGTTATCGGGCATTGGATAATGCGTTCAAAGTGTTGGCCACGAGAGTTGGATGGGTGAGCATCCCGTCACGTGGAATGTCCAACTCAATAAATTTCCAATCTGGGCCGCGCGCTGGCCCTACCATGAGATCAGAGCTCTTCCGGTATGCCTGCCCCACGCAATGAATATAGGTCGGGTTCAACCCTTGCCAGCCCCCGTCAGCTAATACCAACTCATCGGTCCATTGTTTTGCAGGATGCGGGGTGATCAAGCGCCTGAGTTTGGCAGCGACTTCGGGGAAGGTGTCAGGCACCAGCATCTCCATAGGGTAGTCCTGCCAGAGATCCATTTGGTAGCCATCGATAAAATGCTTTTCCCTTTCTTTCCACCACTTGGGGAAGTCGCCGGTCTCTGGATCTCTGGCTACGCCACTCATTCGCCCTTCACGGGGTACCAGCGCATCGAAAAATACAATCCGTTGAATGCGTTCTCGCAGGCGATCGGCGACACCGGTAATCGTTGTGCCCGAGAACGAGTGCCCCACCAGAATCACATTGTCGAGGTCTTCACATTCTAAGACCTGCATGATGTCGGTGATGTGAGTGTCGAGGCCGACCTCTGGTCCGGTGAGGTGAAAGCGCTCACCGCAGCCGGTACAGGTGGGCGTATACACACGATGGCCCGCCGCTCGAAGCCTGTCCGCGACCTCCTGCCATACCCAGCCGCCGTGCCAGGTGCCGTGCACCAATACGTAGGTGGAGCGGTGAGCTGAGAAGGAGGCACAGCCACTCTCCGCTGTGCCTGTCTCTGTAACCGCCAGTGCCGTCAGCCCGGCGCCGCTACCTAGCAGAATGTCTCTTCGGCGAATCGTCATGGATGGCCTGCTCACATGGTCGGAGTGTCGACCTTACCCGAGATCATGAAGCAGCTGGCCAGCAGCCACTTAAGGTTAATGCCGATGCGGTTCGCCTCAGGTAGAGTGAAAGCGTAGCCATGCTCCTTGGTACTTCCGTCATCAAGCTTCTCTACGACATAGATCACCAGAGAGTCTCGTGTGAAATAGCCATCGTAGTTATTGATCGGCCAGTCCACGTTAAAGAGCCTGAGTCCGAGATTGCGGCCGTCGTTGGTCGTAAACCAGGTCTCGGCCCCCTGATCGTGTAGATCGAGATTGTCATATCTTACATAGGGCTCATCGCGCCCACCCCCTACGCCCGGGATATCAGCGAAACAACTGAACTGCCGAGCCCGATGAAGCTTTACAACGCCACCGTCCCCCTGGGGTGTCCACCAAAATTGTTGCTGGGCAAGTAAGAGTGCTGCAGGACTCTTTGCCTGATTAACGCAGTCTGGGTCGCTCATGGCGCTGAATTGTGCGGCATCCCGCTTCCACCAGACGGGGCAGCGGGTGTCCCCATCACTGCTGGAGATATTCATGCGCACGGCCTGTTGCTCATCGTCCTCTACGAGGGACCAGCGTTGCACCGCCACCACCGCGCCCCCGGGTGCGCTGAGGGTCGCTATAAAGCCGTCATCTGAGGTTTCGATGAGCAGATCATGACGTGGCTGAGGACTAGAGACTTGGCGGCGTCCATCGAAATAGGCCTGGTTGGCATTGCTGTAGAGACCGGGCAGCATGACCTCAATGACTTGCAGATCGCGGCGCCAAGGGGTGGTGTCCTGACCCTGAGCCAGGCTTTCCACCGCTAAGCTGATCGAAACGACGCAGACAAAGGCAGTCGAGGCCTTGCTCAGGACCCGGGAAATGAAAGTGTCGGTCATAGTGCTTGCCTCCGCGTCAGTGACACCCGTAAAGTACTAAAGTTATATCTATAAAACAAAGAGAGCACTATGAGCGATGTCCCGGTTCTGATTCGCCGCACGACGATGCTGGTAAACGACATCGAACCATCACTGCAGATTTACCGAGATATTCTGGGCATGTCGGTGCACTACGACGAGGAAATTCTGGTCTCAGGGGACGGTTTGCCTGCCGGTGAGCCCAATTCCCAGACCCGCCTCGTTATGCTCAAGTGCCAGGATGACTTCATCGGCATGCTGGGTATTCTCCAGTACATCGACCCGCCACTGCCTGAACCGCCACCGCGGTCGAATCCTAATCGGGTGCGTATCGGTGAGTCCGTGTACGTGCTACACCACGAAGATGTGAAGGGTGTTTACGAGAAGCTGCAAACTGTCCCCGGTATCGAGATGGTGTGTGAGCCGGTGGTCAGCGAGTACCCCAAGCCCGATGGTGGTGTATTCCGGGTGCTGGGCATTAGTTTTTTTGACCCAAGTGGCTACTTTGTTGAAGTGAATCAGTTCGTATGAGCGACGCGGCATCGGGCGCGCAACCAGAGCAGCAGAGTAGTCTGGCCTATGGCTGGCTGACGGTGGGCCTGCTCACCATCGCTTACATCTTCTCGTTTATCGATCGCTACGTGCTGGGGTTGTTGATCGAGCCAATCAAGGCCGATCTCGGCCTGACGGACACCCAGATAGGTCTGCTACTCGGGCCCGCTTTTGCGATCTTTTACGCCACAATGGGTTTGCCTCTTGGGTGGCTCGCTGATCGTAAAAATCGGGTGAAGATTGTGGCTGTCGGGATAGCGGTCTGGTCAATTGCAACCGCGGCGTCAGGACTGGCACGCAATTTCACGCACCTGTTTATTGCGCGCATGAGCATTGGTGTAGGAGAAGCTACGCTGAGTCCCTGCGCCATGTCGATTATCTCTGATAGCTTTCCTCCTGAGAGGCGCTCTCGACCTATCGCGGTTTACACGATGGCGCTGTCGGTGGGGGCTGGCTTTGCCTCTCTGCTTGGTGCCGGGGTGCTGACCTGGGCCAAATCGGGGGGCTCGATCACGCTCCCCGGCGTTGGCGAGCTGGCGCCATGGCAAGCGACCTTCTTTATTGTGGGTCTTCCCGGATTGATTCTCTCTGTGCTGTTCTTTCTGTTGCGCGAACCGCTGCGTTTGGGTGGGCCCTTTGCTACCGGCGGTAGCCTGCCCGACATGCTCAAGCATGTCGGGGCACGCTGGCGAATGTATGGCGGCTTTGTCAGCGTGTTCTGTTTCATGACGATCGTCGCCTACAGTCAAAGTTGGGGCGCAGCGCTTTTTGAGCGCACCTGGGGCTGGGAGGCCAGCTACTACGCCTCCATCAATGGTGTGCTGTTGATCATTTGCGGCCCCGCGGCGGTCTTGTCTGCAGGTTGGCTATGCGATCACTGGATTGCTCAGGGTAAGCGCGATGCTGCGATGAAGATTGCGTTGTTTGGTGTATTTGCAACAGTGCTGACGGGCGCGCTATTTCCTTTGATGCCTACCGCGCCCCTCGCCATGGGCGTTTTCGTGCTCAACAATATGGGTATCGGTATGACCTCGGCGATGGGCGTGACCGCGCTCCTCAGAATCGCGCCAGGCCCTATCAAGGCTCAGACCGTCGCGCTCTACTATATGTGCATCAGCATGGCCGGTCTCTTTCTGGGCCCAACTGCGGTCGCATTGCTCAACGACTACGTGTTTGGCGTGGAGGGGATCCGCTACTCGATGGCGGTGATTCCCATCATCTTCGGCTTCCCGGTGCTGCTCGGCTTACGAGGTATTCTGGGCTCCTATGATCAGGGCATTACCGAGCACGAGGGACTCACCTGAATGATCGGCTCGCAGCGCAGTTATGTGAATAATGTTGCCGGACAGCTCCACGTTTGGCATTGGCACGGTACAGAGCCCGCGTCGCCACCGCTTATCTGCCTGCCTCCAGTGCCTTACGGAGGATGTTTTTTCCGTACCTTTGCCAGCGTGTTGGGGGGGCGAGTATGGAGTGCGGATTTACCCGGGTATGGATGTTCAGATGCTTTGGCAGATCTGCCCACCGTGGCGGGGTATACCGAAGCGATAGCACCCCTGTTGGAGCTCATGACGCAGCCCGCCTATTTACTGGGGTTCCATTCTGGTGCGCTGGTGGCCATCGAAATGGCAAACCGATATCCAAAGCAGGTCAGTGGTCTGGTATTAGTAGACGTTCCCGTCTTCTCTGGCCCCGAAATGAAAGACATCAGAGCCTCGCTCACGGAGCCACCTGACTACCGTCAGCAGGAAGACCCCATGAACAGCCTGTTTCAGTCTATGGTGATGAGTCGTTTGGACACAGTGCCCTACGAGCGGGCGCTTAACCTGTTTTTTGATTTCGTGGGATCAGGAGAGAAGCGCAATGCAGGGTTTCATGCGGCAACAAGCTATGATGCTCAGGGTCATGCTGAACGCGTATCACAGCCCACCCTGGTCATCGCAACCAACTCGAGCCTTCGGGATGGCACGCTTCAAGCGGCGAGTTGGATCCCAACTGCAACCTTAGTCGAGCGAGCGGATATCACCATGCCTGCCTTCGAGCTAGGTGCCGACGCACTCGCACAGCTTGCTCGCGAATTTATGGAATGATGCTTTTGCGCCGCGGCGCAGGCATCAGCCCGATGCCAAGTTCCGGAATATTTTATCTGCGTTGAACCCGGCGACTCGGCGCTTTGCGCGAGGCCGCTGTAGACGTAGTATAGCGAGGCCAAGAATAGGGAGATCACCTCGATGCAAGCGCGTACTTTGCCTACTATTGTTTTTGCGACCTTCACGTTACTGCTCGTCAGTTGCACTCAGGATCAATCTAATGAAGTGGCAACCGTGTCGGATGTAACTC
>Ga0209374_1001169_pt1 | contig 26632 bp, 15 predicted proteins | sample SaaInlLV_DNA_10m_FD_184683 | JGI IMG/M metagenome (GOLD analysis project Ga0209374, IMG submission 184683) | Marine microbial communities from expanding oxygen minimum zones in the Saanich Inlet - SI075_LV_DNA_10m (SPAdes) (version 2) | ecosystem: Environmental > Aquatic > Marine > Unclassified ... | reverse complement strand
GAGGCCTTTAATGAAAGTTATTGCCGGTACAGAAGCAAAACAATAAAACATATTTAAATGTAAAAAAGCCAAGACATATGTCTTGGCTTTTTTTGTACACCCTATTGACCTATTTTCGAACCAAATATTGGATTTGTTTAAAAATTTAGTTGAGGATTTGTAAAACCTAACATATACAAAGCATTATAATTTGGCTTTTTGTCTACATATTACAGGAAGGTACATTCCAGCAAATGTTACCTAGCGGGAGTTGGACTCGAACCAACGACCTTCGGGTTATGAGTTTGAGAAAACCTTCAAAAACACTCCTTTTTACTGTGTATATCTTTAAAATCGTGTACGGAAACGTGTACGCTAATTAATAATTTTTCTTATGATAAATATATGCAATTTACTTTTAATCACAACATTTCATAAAAAAGCAAAAAATACCTTTAAGAATAATAAACTTCAATTAATTCTACTTCAGATGTTGATGAAAGTTTAAAATTGTTTAGACTGGCTGGCAATAAAATAGTATCACCTTTCTTTAAAAAATATGCTTCTCCATCAGCATCTATATTAAGCGAGCCTTTAGTACACATATAAATAATAAAGGAATCTATTTCTGAACAATCCTTAACCACTTCTTTATCGATGAATAATATATTAGACCTAAAATAAGGAGAATGAATTAACTTATTATCAACATTTTTTTTGGTAGTGTACTCGGTATTATAGTTCTTCTTGATATTAAAATCTAAAACATCTAACGCTAAATCGTTATGAAGGTCTCGCTGTTTGCCTGTTATACTATCAACACGTTCATAATCGTAAATTCTATACGTAATATCTGAAGTTTGTTGTATCTCTGCTAAAAGAACACCTGAGCCAATAGCATGAACTCTACCTGTGGGAATATAAAACGCATCTCCCGATTTTGTATTTACTTTATTTAATACTTCTAGAACATTTCCATTCTCTAGATAGTTAGAATAACTTTCTTTTGTTAGTTCTTTATTAAACCCTACAATAATTTCTGCGGAATCATCAGCATCCATAATGTACCACATTTCATTCTTACCAAAAGAGTTGTGACGTTCTCTGGCTATATCATCATGAGGGTGAACTTGAACCGAAAGCGGTGTTTTAGCATCAATGAATTTGATGAGTAAAGGAAAGTCTACTCCGAAATCATTAAACACTTTTTTTCCTAAAAAATCTTCTCCAAATTCAGTAGATATCTCTCTTAAAGTTTTTCCTTTTAAAGAACCGTTTATAACGCTGGTTTTGTCTCCTTTTACATCAGATATTTCCCAAGATTCTCCAATTTTCTCTTCAGAAAAACCTTTATTTAATACTTCATTTAGTTTATTACCGCCCCAAATTCTGTATTTAGGAATAGGTTTAAATTGCAGAGGGTATAATTTAGTTTTAGCATTCATTCTTTTAATTATTGATAAAAAGATTTGTATTATTTTTTGTGCTTCCTTTTCCGTTTCTAAGTCGTTTCCACTTTATAGTATTCATTCTTATTTCTGCTTCAGAAATTTGTTCCTTCATCCATTCATTTAAATAGCTTTTATCATCTCTATTCTGAAAAGCGACTAAAACATAGTCTTTGGTTTTTTTCATTTGCAGCATCAATTGATTTCTAAAAGCGTCAATTTTTTCTTTGTATGCAGGATCATCTATTAGATTATTTAAAGCATCAGGATCTTTTTCATAATCATAGAATTCTTCAACAATTCTTAATTTCCAGAAATCAAATCTCTTTTGAACCTCTTTGTTACTTAAAGACAACTTCTTCATTCTCTTGTAAGTTGCATGATATGTAGAGGCAGATTTAAAAGTAAACATTCCTGTTGCCCAAGGATTAAATATATATCCATACCTGCCATTTAATATTGTTCTTGAAGGTCTTGGAGTTCCTCCTGCGTTTTCATCAAATTGACCAAATACGTATTTACCAACTTGTTCTTTCTCATTGATAAGCACAGGATAAAATGATTGGCCTTCAAATTCTTTAGGAATTTCTAACTGAGTCATGTCTAATATTGTTGGAGCTAAATCTATAGCAGAAACGATTGATTTTCTTTCAATAGACGGAATAAATTTAGACTTATACGATACAATTAATGGCGTTTTTAAACCATTTTGATAAACTGTAGATTTTGCAAACGGCAAAGGCATTCCATGATCTGACAGTAGTATCACAATTGTATTCTCAGAAATTTTATGTTTTTTTAGCATTTTCAAAATTTCACCAACACAATCGTCTCCTCTTTTTACTGAATTTATATAATTGAGAATTTCTTTCTTAATTTTTGTATCCTTTGGTAAAAACAGGGGGATGGTAACATCTTCTAAATTGTAAATTTTAGAAGGCATAAACTCCTTAAAGCCTTTTTTTGTAGAAGAAGGGTCATTAAAAAAAGGTTTGTGAGGATCTGCAATATTAACAATACAATAAAAAGGTTTTTTAACTTTTTTTGCTTGATTTAAAAAGTTGTTGAGTAGTTTAGAGTAAGAGTCTGCTGATCTTTTTTCACTGTTCTTATTATTCTTACTCACATCCCAATATCTATCGAGGTCGGGGCTTAAACTCGTGTCTGCGGTCTTGTTTAAAACACCTGTAAAATATCCATTGTTTTTTAATATTTCGGGTAATGTATTATTATTAGGTGTGGCATAAAAAAAACCTCTCATCCCACTTTGATGTGGATATAAACCGGTTTGAATGACGCTTCTAGATGGAGAACAATTTGGTGCCTGTACATACGCATTTTTAAACAGAACACCACTATTTGCAAGTGAATCTATGTTTGGAGTTAAATCAGTTATTTTACCTCCATTAGAATAAGGAGAATCCCAATTCATATCATCCAATGTAATCATAAGAATATTAGGTGTTGAGTTTTGTCCGAAAGAAACATGAACCCAAATAAGACTCAGAAGAAAGCTTAGTGTTTTTATATTATTCATGAGATTTTATTTTCTTCTTTTTACTAGACTCCAAGCCTCCATAATCTTTGTCAGAAATAGCTCTTAATTGAGCTAAGGTTAAATTGTTTCCATAATTACTTTTTAATTCAGAAAGCTCTTTCTTCAACTCTTTGATAAGAGAAGTGTGATTTTTAGAGTGTATTAAATTATTTAACTCAGAAGGATCATTTTTTAGGTCGTATAATTCCCAAACATCAACATCGTAATAAAAATGAATTAATTTATATCTTTCTGTTCTTATACCATAATGAGGCTGAACATGATGCCAAAAAGGATATTCATAATAATGATAATACATGGATTGTCTCCAGTCTTCTGTGGTACCTTCTTTTAAATTTGTAAAGAAACTTTCTCCTTGAACTTCTGCAGGAGTTTCAACACCTGCCATCTCTAAAATTGTTGGCGCAATATCTATATTAGAAATTACATCTTTCACAACAGTATTAGGCTTTATCATTTTAGGATATCTAATAATAAAGGGCATTCGCATAGATTCTTCGTACATAAACCTTTTATCAAACCAACCATGTTCTCCCAAGAAAAAACCTTGATCAGATGCATAAACTACAATTGTATTTTCTTCAAGTCCATTATCTTTTAAATACTTTAAAACTCTACCAATATTGTCGTCTACAGATTTTATAGTCGCAAGATAATCCTTAATGTATCTTTGATATTTAAATTCCTTTAGCTCCTCCCCTTCCAGGTTATTATTTAGAGAAACTACTTGTCCAGGTTTATTCCCATAATCTAACCATGTTCTTTTTTGTTTTTCTGATAATGAGTCTGGTGGTGATAATTTCATATCTCTCCGATTCAAAAAATCCATGGTCATATGTGTATCTCCAGCAGTTTTTTCTCTTCCTTTATAGGTATCATTAAAAGTTGTAGGCTTTGGCAGATTTTTATCACTCCAAGAATTTACATACTTCTTGTCTGGAGACCACTCTCTATGTGGTGCTTTGTATTGAAGAAGAAGACAAAACGGACTATCTTTTTTAGTGTTTTCTAACCATTTTAATGCGATATCTGTAGTTATATTAGTGGCATATCCTTTTTCTTTTACCTTTTTACCATTTTCAGAATAGGTCGGATTCCAATAAACTCCTTGTTCCCCATGATCTACATGATATTTATAATACCCAAATCCCTGAGGTTCAGATGCTAAGTGCCATTTCCCTGCCAGAGCTGTTTTATAACCAGACTTTTGAAGTGCTTTAGGATACGTCCATTGATCCCCATTAAAATATCCTCCTTTATAATTTTTATAATATTTATTTACGTGACTGTATTTTCCGGTGATGATAGAAGCCCTACTAGGTCCACAAATAGCATTTGTGCTAAAAGCATTTGTTAATATAGCGCCTTCTTTTGCAAGTTTGTCAATTTCTGGTGTTGGTGCAATTCCTTTAAATCTATCACTATAAGCTGTAATAGCGTTAGTTGCATGATCATCAGATAATATAAAAATAATATTAGGCCTTTGATCTGTTTTTGAAACACTGCTTTTTTGAGAGTAACTAAAAGCAGATAAGGCAGCGAAGAATAAAAAATATACTTTTTTCACGGTATTATATTAGGATTAGATTATTAATCAAATATATGTATAAGACTATTTACAAAGGTTCAATCTTTAAGCAATGTAGTTTTCAAATTGTTCTTAAGTTCGGTTTTAGGCTAAAAAACCGTAATCATACTTAACAAACAGTAAGATGACCATTAATTCTAATAGAATGACCTGATTTAAAACCTATCATATTAACCTTCAAATTAATATTGTAAACATATCAACTTAATTCAAGAATTTAATGAAACTCACAAAATTTGAAGGAAATCCGATTTTAAGTCCAAATAAAGAAAATGATTGGGAAAATCTTGTAGTATGTAATCCCGGTGTTTATTATGATGATGGGAAATTTTACATGTTATACAGGGCAGCTGGTGATGACGTTGAACACGTAATTAGATTTGGATTAGCAGTCAGTAATGATGGCTATAAATTTGAAAGAGTTTCTAATGAACCTGTTTTAGGTCCAAGTAAAGAAGGCCCAGATATGGGTTGTGTAGAAGATGCCAGAATAATTAAATTTGATGACTACTATTACGTTACTTACGCATACAGACCTTTCCCTCCCGGGCAATATTGGAAATTTAGACATGATGAAGTTTTAACATCTGATCATGGAGAGCATGCGCCACATTTTATCAAGAATAATATGGCAAATTCTGCTTTGGCGATGACTAAAGATTTTAAAGAATGGATAAAATTAGGGAGAATCACAGATTCTAATTTAGACGACAGAGATGTTATTTTATTTCCAGAAAAAATCAACGAAAAATATGCAATGCTACATAGACCAAAAGAATGGATTGGAGAAAAATATGGTGTAGAAAATCCAGCAGTTTGGATTCGCTATAGTGATGACATGCTGGTTTGGAATGAGCCAAGCACGATGATTATTGGCGGAATTAATGGTGGGTGGGAAGAAAAGGTTGGTGGTAGCACACCTCCTTTAAAAACGGATAAAGGCTGGTTAGTTCTTTACCATGGAGTAGAAAATGGAGGCTTAGGTTATTACAGAGTAGGTTGTGTAATGTTAGATTTAGATGACCCAACAAAAGTAATTGGAAGAACAAAAGATTATATAATGGAGCCAGAATTTGATTATGAAATTGAAGGTTATTATAAAGGCTGTGTTTTCCCTACTGGAAATATGATTATTAATGATAAATTATATGTTTACTACGGGGGTGCTGATAAGTACATTGGATTAGCTACTTGCAATGTAAACGAACTAATTGATTTCACTTTAAGTAAAGAGCAAAACCAAAAATAAATAGATATGGATTTTAATAATTTTATAACTAATGGTCCAAGTTGGGTAGATGGCCTTTCATGGGCAGACATATTAATTATTGTTTTATACTTTTTGTTTATAGTTTATTTGGGTATAAAATACAGCTCAAGTAAAGATGAAAAATCTTATTTTTTAGCAGGTAGAGGTATTGGATGGCCAGTTATTGGGTTTTCGCTTTTTGCTGCTAGTATTTCTAGTTCAACACTTATCGGTCAGGCAGGAGACGCCTATAGTACAGGTATTGCTGTATTTAACTACAACTTGATTTCTGTTTTAGTGATGGTTTTCTTTGCTTGGTTTATTTTGCCATTCTATATTAAATCTAAAATATTTACAATTCCAGAATTTCTAGAAAAAAGATTTAATGCAGCATCTAGATATTACTTTTCAGCTATAACTATCATTGTAAACATCTTCTTAGATGCCGCTGGATCTTTGTATGCAGCTGCGATGGTTATGAAAATCGTATTTCCTGAAACCTCTATACTAACACTTTCAATAATATTTGCTGTTGTGGTTGCCGCATATACAATACCAGGCGGTCTTTCTGCTGCAATTAGAGTTGATTTAATACAGGGAATCTTTTTATTAGTAGGATCAATCATCTTAACTTTTTATGCTTCCTATAATGGAGGTGCAGAATATGTAAGGAAATTATTTGTAGAAGGTGATATCTTGATGAAATTAGTAAGGCCTAATGATGACCCCTCAGTTCCTTGGTTGGGAATGGTTTTAGGGATTCCAATTCTTGGATTATTCTTCTGGGGTAACAATCAGCAGTTAGTTCAAAGAGTTCTTACAGCAAAATCTATTGACGAAGGAAGAAAAGGAGTTTTATTAGTTGGTTTTTTAACGGTACTAACATTATTCTTAATCATAATTCCAGGAGTAATGTCTATTGATATGTTCCCAGGATTACCTAAACCTGACATGGTTTATCCAAATCTAATCATGAAATTATTACCAAATGTACTTATTGGCTTCATGATGGCAGCAATGGTTGCAGCATTAACCTCTTCATTAAGTGGATTATTGAATTCTGTAGCGACACTTTTTACAATGGATTTTTACAGTAAAATTAAACCAGATAGCTCTTCAAAACAGAAGGTAAGAGTTGGTAAAATGGCTTCAATAACTGTATTAATAATTGCTGTTATGTGGGCACCTCAAATAGGTAAACAATTTGGAACATTATTAAAATACTACCAAGAAATGTTATCAATGATGGCCCCTCCTATTGTGGCTGCTTTTATTTTGGGGATTTTCTGGAAAAGAACAAATGCTACAGGTGCTTTTGTAGGACTTATCGCTGGTTTACTTCTAGGTATTGTTAACGTAGTATATACCGTAAATACTGGCGTTTCAATTTTCGGAAATATACACTTTTTACTAACTGTACCATTCTACTTTGCTTGGAGTTGTTTAGTAATGATCGTAGTAAGTTTAGCTACTAAAAAACCACCATTAGTAAAAACAGATCAACTAACTTTTTCAATGAAAGAGTTTAAGGAAGAAACTTTAAGTTTAAAAGAAAAGCCTTTCTACACCAGCTATAGATTTTTATCTTATTTACTCATTGCTTTTTGTCTAATTATTCTAGCTGTATTCTGGTAAAAAAATAACATTATGAAAATATTAAAAACCGTTTCACCATTTTATCTATTAATTCTTTTTTCACTTTTGATGGTTTCTTGTAAACAAAAAGAAGTTGCAAAAAAGCCTAACTTTTTATTTGTTCTTGTAGATGATCAACCCTACGATGCCCTAGAATCTAGCGGAAGATATCCTTTCTTGAAAACACCAAATATGCAACGTTTACAAGATGAAGGTGCAATGTTTAATAATTACTACGTAACACAATCTATTTGTTCGCCATCTAGAGCAAGTTTTTTAACGGGAACATATCCACATATTCATGGTGTAAATCAAAACAACAAACATGTAGATCCAAATTGGAATACCTTTAAACCATACAATTCACATTTACAGAAAGCTGGTTACGAAACAGCTCACGTAGGAAAAATACATATGGCTCATTATAAGAACGAGAAACACATAAGACCTGGTTTTGATTATTGGTATAGTTTTATTGGACAAGGAGAATATTTTGACCCAAAAGTGAACGATAATGGAAAAGAATACCAAGAAAAAGGATATATCACAGATATATTAACTGATAAAGCAATTAATTGGTTAAAAAAGGAAAGAGACCCAAACAAACCTTTTAGTTTAAATTTATGGCACAAAGCTGTTCATGAAGATCATTCTCCTGCTCCAAGACATAACAACATGTATGCGGAGAATGATTTACCAGTACCTCCACACAACACACATCTTGAAAACTTTGAAGGCAAACCAGAATGGCAAAGAATAAAATCTTGGGACTCTAACTGGAAAAATTATACGCATTCTGATACGATAGCTCCAAAAAAATGGCCTATTAAAGGTGATAAGTTTAAAAAACTCTTAGAGTGTTTAGGAGCAGTAGATGAATCTTTAGGTAAAGTTTTGGCAACTCTAGAGGAAATGGGAGAGTTAGATAATACAGTTATTATTTATAGTAGTGATAACGGATATTTTATGGGAGAACATGGTTATTGGGATAAAAGAATCGCTTATGAAAGTTCTATGAAAATACCAATGTTAATTAGATATCCAGAAAAAATAAAGCCAGGCACTGTTATCAATAAAAATGCTTTAAATATAGATTTAGCTCCTACTATTCTTGAAATTGCAGGTGTAGAAACACCTAAGTATATGCAAGGTCAATCTATGGTTAAGCTATTGAGTACAAATGATGATGATACTTGGAGAGATTCATTTATGTTTGAATATTATGTAGATGACGCATATCCTTATGCTGGGCCAAACATGTTGGCGATTAAAACAGACAAATATAAATTAGTAGATGCTTTTTTAGAAAATGATATTGATGAATTGTATGATTTAGAGAAAGATCCTGGTGAAATGAATAATCTTATCAATGACAAAGAATATGATGAGATTGAAAACAAGCTAAGAGCCGATTTAGAGAAACTAAAAACAAAATATAAGTATAATTCTGACAGAGATTGGTGGCTTAGAACTCAATTACCTAAATCTTCAGAAAAAAATAAAACGCATTAACTCTATTAAAGTTAATCAGTACTTTTTTAACTAAAGTAAAAAGTTTGGCCATGAATTAATTTTTGTCACTTTTTAAAAAAAATACTAGAGATTTTTTTTCTACTTTTAATCAATGAATTTATATTCTAAAATTAAAATCATACTTTCTCTTATACTCTTTGTATTTATCAAAGCTGGTTTTGGACAACAAATTAGTCACCTAAACAACAAAGAAGGCTTAATTAATGGCACTATAAATACTTTTGAAAGAGACAGTCTAGGTTATGTCTGGATTGGTACTGATCAAGGATTAAACAGATACTCTGGCTTACAATTTAAAAATTATAATTTAGATAAAATCAACCTATTTAAGGCTAAAGAAATTGTAGAAATTATTAATCTACATGGTGACCTTTACATAATTAGCTCTAGTGGTTCTCTTTTTAAATATAATTACAAAACAGATCACTTCAAAAAAATATTTATTGCAAAAAACAAAAGGTTTTTATCACTAACTTCTCTAAATAAATCTCATTTATTAATTGGTTTATCAAAAGGATTGATCATCTATGATTTAGATTCTGGAAAAGCTACTGAAACCCAATATGAAGAGGTTATTTTAAATAGAGAAGTAAAGTTTTTTAACAATAAAATTTATTCCGCAACATCGAGAGGTATTTTTCAATTTCAGTACAATAAAACTGACAAACAACTCACTATTGAAAAAAGTTTTTTAAAGAATCAGGATATAATTAGTTTTTCTTTTGATCATCAAGGAAGAATTTGGGCAGGAACAGAAGTTGGAGGTTTATTTATTATTAATGGAGATACAATAAAAAACATTCAGCTTAATAAGGCTACAGAAAAAACATATGCAATTCGGAAAATTAATTTTGACAATAATAAAAATGCGCTTATTGCTCTTGATCGATTAGGCTTATTTGTTTTGAATCAAAACTTTGAAGTTGTTAAGAAATACAGTCATGAAGTAGACGATGCTAACTCAATAAGTCAAAATAGTATTTATGAAATTTTTGTTGATCATGCCAATGCCTATTGGTTAGGTTTTAGTGAAGGTGGTGTTAATATTATCTCTTCTAGAGATAACATTTTCTCTAACATCAAACATGTCGTTAATGAAAAAAACAGTATCAATAATAATAATATTAGATCCATTTTTGAAACCTCTAATGGCGATTTATGGTTTGGTACAGAAAACGGTGTTAGTAAGTATTTCAATAACAAATGGATTAACTACAATCAAGATCCAAAACTATACAACACAGCTGTTTTATCTGTAAATAAATATAACGACAAATTAATCCTTGGAACATACGGGGAAGGTTTGTTAGCCCTAAATGAAAAAACCAGAAAAGTTTCTAATCTTTCTTTTGAAAAAAAGTCAGATTTAAAATTCATCTTTCATACTGCCGTTTTTGATAATGACTTATGGATTGGAGGTACAGATGGACCGCTTTCGTATTATCATAAAAATACTTTTATAAATAACTATGCTGTTGGCTTAGTTAGATCTCTTGTTAAAGGGTATGACGAAATTATTTATGTAGCTTCAAGAACAGGTTTTTATGAGATAAATAAAAGAAACTCTAGCGTAAAAAAAATTAAAGAAAATATTTTCAATTCCTTTAATGAGGTTTATAATCTAAATTTTGATCATTTAAATAATTGTATATGGATTGGTAGTAAAAACGGAATCTACAAATACAACTTAAGTACTGAGGATTTAGAAAGCTTAGGAAACACTAACATTAAAGAGATGGGAACGGTCTACTCAATTGAGAAAGACAATAGGCAGAACATCTATTTAGCTTGTATTTCCGGACTATGGAAATATGACATAAAAAAGAAAATATTTAGAAAATATGATGACCAAGATGGCTTATTGGTTGATGAATTTGGATTTGGAGCTTCTGCAAAATTAAGCGATGGGAGCATTGCTTTTGGAGGACCAAAAGGAGCTGTTATTTTTGACCCTATCAATATAAAAGAAGATAGACCAATATCAGATATTTTTATTTCTAACTTTCAAATAAATGGAAAAGAGCCTGACAGCTTAACACTCCCCAAAAGTATTAACTATACTAAAAAACTAGTTTTAAATTACGATCAAAACTCCATTTCTTTTAATTTTGAAACCATCAAATTTCATGGCTCTAAAAGAAATTTATTTAAATGGAAACTTAACGGTTACGACAAAGATTCTTTAACTATTTATGGAACTGAAAAAATTACGTATTCAAATTTAAAACCCGGAGATTATTCGCTTGTAGTGAATGGATATAACGCAGATGGAATTAAAAGTAAAAACAACTATCAAATAGAAATTCTTGTAAAAAAACCTTTTTGGAAAACTTGGTGGGCTTTTACTTTTTACTTTTTTGTTTTTTGCTTGATCGTTTTTTTAGTGATAAAAATTAGTAGAGCAAACACTCAAAATAAAGTTGATGAAAATAGAATTAAATTCTTTGTAGAAGTAGCACATGATATTAGAACTCCAGTATCACTAATTCAATTATTGGTTAAACAATTGGCAAATCAAGAAAATGTTGAAAAATCAATAGACCTAATCCAAAGAAATACTCAAAATTTAAATGAATATGTAACTCAACTTTTAGATTTTCAAAAAATAGATAGAAAACAACTAAAACTATCAATTAGCAATGTAGATTTAAAAGATTGCTTAATTAAAATCATTAATGATTTCAGCCCTATTCTTCAAGAAAAATCTTTAGACATAATTTTAGAAGTTAAACATATCCCTGTATGGTTTGATGTGAAAAAAATGAATAGAATATTTTACAATCTCATATCAAATGCAATAAAGTATAGTAATGAAGGTGGAGAAATTAAGATTAAATCTTTTCTTTCAGACAAAACACTTAGAATTGACTTTATAGATAATGGGATTGGGATTCCAGAAAAACAACTAGAGCTAGTTTTTAAACGATTCACAAGAGGCACAAATGTCTCTAATAAAGGAATTCCCGGTACAGGAATTGGTTTACTCCTTTCTAAAAAAATTATCGAATTACATGGTGGTAAAATATCATTGGAAAGTAAGGAAAATATCGGTTCAAAATTCTCCATAGAGCTTCCATGTGGAACTGAGCATTATAATAGTGAAGATTTGGTTAATGAACCTATTCAAGCAAAAGAAACAAATACGGTTGGTGAATTGATAGGTAGTAATAAATTAATCCTTTTAGTAGAAGACAATAATGAACTTAGAGAAGCTGTAAAAAAAGAACTAGATGAAGATTTCAACGTAATAACGGCTTCTAATGGTAAAGAAGGATTGTTAATCGCACTTTCAAAAAACCCAGATTTAATCATTACAGATGTCATGATGCCAGAAATGGATGGAAAAGAACTATGCAATCTCTTGAAAACAAATTTTAAAACTAGCCATATTCCAGTTATTATGTTAACAGCATTAGCTGACATCGATGATAAAATTAGAGGCTTAGAAACTGGTGCAGATGCTTATGTAGAAAAACCTTTTAATGTGCAGGTTTTAAAAGCTACTATGAATAATTTAATTAGATCTAGAGAAAATATAAAACACTTATTTGACAAAAAAGAAGTAAAAAAAGAACTTACACCAGATGAAAGCTTTTTATCTGATGTAATCACTACCATAATAGACAACCTGCTAGAGAGAGATTTCTCTATAGACACCTTGTGCAAAACAATGGGATTAAGTAGATCTAATCTATTTAGAAAACTGAAAGGTTTAATCCAAATGTCTCCTTCAGATTTAATTTTAAAAATAAAATTAAGTCAAGCAGAAGAACTAATGAAGAAAAAAGCACACAATAGAATTTCTGACATTGCTTATAGTTCAGGTTTTCAAGACCCAAAATACTTTAGTACTTTATTTAAAAAGCATTACGGTAAAACTCCTAAAGAATTTATTGAAGAGCTATAATATTATAAGCATCAACTACTATATTAGGTCTTTTTGACTATAATTTAAACCTTGTTGAATTGCTTGTAAACTCATTCGTCTATCTTTTTATAGATATTGCCTAATGAATATTATAGAATCTTGTAAATGAAAAAATCAACATATATAAATTATACAATAAAATTACTATTGTTGTCCATTGCTCTATACTTTAGTTACAATGCCGTAAGAAAAAACAACTCTACTGAAGAAAAAAACCTAAACTCTGCAGTTAAATCATTTAATTATGCCATAAGCACACAAACGGTTGGCTCAAAGTATAAATTCACTGATGAAAGTATGTTAGTGGAAACTGCAAAGGAGATAAAAAAAATGGGGTCAAATCTCTTAAAGTTTTCAATGCACCCAAGATATAGTTCAGAGAATTATGGTTTACCAAACAACAATGCAATAAATTCCTTAACAAAACTAGCAACTCTTGAACCATCTGTTAAAGAAGTGCTTGACATGGACTTTACTTATTATCATATTTGGACATATGGTTTCTCTCAATATACTCCAGAACCAGCAGGAAAAAAAGATGACACAGCTCAAATAAAGTTTATAAATGGATATCCTAAGCATTATGAAGATGCATTATATAAAGAACTTTATGAATTTACATCCTATTTATTAAACACATATAAAGGAACAGGTAAAGTTTTTTATTTAGGAAACTGGGAAGGAGATTGGCACTTAAGATCAGATTATGACAGAACGAAACCTGTAAATCCTAAAACTTTAGAAGGAATGATTCGTTGGGGAAAAATCAGACAAAAAGCGATAGACGATGCTAAAAGAGACAACAAATATCAAAATGTATCAGTTTACCACTATATCGAAGTCAATTTAGTGAGAAAAGCTCTACAGCAACCTGATTCAAAAGTTGTTGCTAACAGTATCCTAAATGTGGTAAACCCTGATTTTGTTTCTTATTCTTCTTATGACGCTACAAATCCATATAAAACTGAGAAAGACATTAATTTGAACCTTCAAAAATCATTAGATTTTTTAGAAAGTCAATTAAGTCCAAAACCAAACTTGCCAGCTGGTAAAAGAGTTTGGATTGGAGAATATGGAAATCCAAGTATAAATCACAATGATGATTCTCAAAATATTAGATCTATTTGGACTATAAAATCAGCTCTAGATTGGGGTACTCCTTTTATTTTATATTGGGAAATGTATAATAATGAAATAAAAGAAAAAACAGGAGAACAAGTAGGATATTGGTTAATTACAGATGAAGGCAAGAAGCAACCTATTTGGTATACGCACAATCAATTCTACAAAGAATCTCAAGATTTTGTAGAAGCATATTTAAAAAAGAATAACAAGCTCCCTAGTTTTGATGCCTTTAGAAAAAAAGCGATTCAGTTCACTAGTTTAAACCCATAAATTATATGAAAAAAATACTTTACATATTCGCTTTATGCATGTTTGGTTCTTTACAAGGTCAAAACTATGAATATGACCAGCCATTTGATTTGGAAAATTACAATTTTGTTTTAGGTACAAATAGTTTCACAAATACCTACCAGTTAACCAAGGATACAAAATTAATAGAACAAGCCAAACAAGCTAGATCTCTTGGGTCTAATATATTTAAGACCTCCATTTCTAAAAATAAATTAAAAGAGTACGGTTTAAAAGTAAGTGATGCAGATAACATCATGGATGTTATTAACCTAATCCCTGATTATGGCAAGGTTTTTCAAATGGACTTCAAATACTATTTTTTCTGGATGCACACAGCTACCGGAATAAAATGGAGAAAAGGAATTAATAAAAAACAAGAAAAAACACTGTACAATGAGATGTTTGATTTCACAACTCACCTCTTAAAAAAATACAACAATACTGGCAAAACTTTCTTTATAGGTAATTGGGAAGGTGATTGGCTTTTACATGGAGGGTATAATAGAAAATATACACCCACAAAAACAGAAGTAAAGAATATGACCAAGTGGTTAAAAATAAGACAATGCGCCATTGCTGATGCTAAAAATAAATTTAAGTCTAAAAATGTTGATGTCTATTATTATGTAGAAGTCAACCTAGCAACAAAAGGAATGGAAGGTGGAACTTGTATCACAAAAGATATTTTACCAAACTTAGATGTTGATTTTGTATCCTATTCAAGTTATGAATCTAGCAAGAAGAAAGACTATCAAGCCAATAAAGAGGTTTTAACAAAAGTTTTAAATTACATAGAAAGCCAATTAAAACCAAAAAAAGGATTGCCTTTTAAAAGAAGAGTTTTTATCGGAGAGTATGGCGGTCAGGCATTTGATAAAAAACCAAGAACACATTTAAGACAATTTGATAACACAAAACATATTATGCAAATATCATTAGAAGAAGATTTGCCATTTGCCTTACATTGGCAGATGTACAATAATGAGTATACAAAAGATGGAAAGTCTAAAAATATGTCACTAATAAATGAACAAGGAAAGAAAAGACCTTTATACTTTCTTCACCAAAACTATTACAAACAAGTTAATCAATATTTAAAAAATTACAAGCAAGAAAATAATGTGTACCCAAGTCAAGAAGACTTTAAGATTGTTTCATTAAAAGTTTTGGAAAACGTTTACAATGAAATAAGATTAGAAGTTTTAACATCACTAAATTTAAAAAAATGAAACAGTTTTTTAGAAAAACACAAACAATAGTTTCACTGATTTTATTTTTGTCTATCAACAATACATTTGCTCAATTATCGCTAATTAGCGATCAAAATATTGATTTCTCAACGGCTGTTAGCACTATTTCAAGTGGTAACTGGAGTGATGCAGGAATTTGGAGCAACGGAGTTGTTCCAACAGCTACAACAGATGTAATCATTGAAAACAATCATGTAGTTTATATTGACATAGAAGGCTCTAGTTCAGGCGAAATTGTTGATATTTCAAGAAATCTTCAAATTAAACCTTTAGCTATTTTAAGAATGGGTCATGATACTTCTGGTTTTGCAAAAGACTTAAGAATTAATGGTAGCATCTTATGTAATGGAACTTTTTCTGCGGGAAGAGAGCAGCCTGTAACTTCAGGTGATGGCTCTGTATATCAATTCAATAGTAGAATCTATCTAAAATTAAACCAGCAAGACACTTACATTTCTGGCTCAGGATATTTTCACCCAAGATCATTAAGTATCTCTAGTGATTCAGAGGATAATAATCTTATTATAGACATCTACAATATGGTTATTGATGATAATTTTGCAATTAAGTCAGACAATAGAGTAAATGCAATCATCAAGTATAATTCATACGTACACATAAAAAAAACACTAGGCTTAACTGGAAGTATATTTCAATTTAGTTCTCCAACAGCAAAAGCAAATCTAACTATTGAAGGTATTGTAATCGCTAATGACATTAGTTTATTTACTAGAAATACTACAGCTGGAGAGAGTTCTAGCATAACCATTGCCAATAAAGGAAGTTTATTTATAGAAAAAATAAATGATGACGTCTTAAATATCGCTTCTGAAGCAGCTGGCTTTAACTTTACTATCCAAGAAGGTGGTCTTTTTAGAATCTCTAAAAACTCTTTTTTTAATAATCTTACACAATCCAACCCTCATTTTAATTTCACAAATAATGGACAACTTAAAAGACATTACTCTTACACAATGCCCTCTAAATCTGAAATTACTGCATCAATAGATGCTAACGACCCAAATGAAGGAATAGATGTTAGTCAAATCAAAGATATTTTTGGTTCTAGCCACATTGCAGGATGGTATAATTTTACAAACAGACCATATCTTTTAGAAGGTTTAGATTATTATAAAGATTTTGGTGCTACTTCTATTAAAACAACACTAACTGCCATTAATGGTAAAATGTTTAGTGCGTATCCTTTTAATCATACTTGGCCTAATTTTCAAACAATTAAAGAAGTTGCGCAACACCAATACATTGATTCATTATTCAAAAGAGAACATATTAAAACACATACATTCTGGACAACAACTAAAAACAAAGGAGACTGGAAACAGGGTCCAGATTTTGAGCATGCAAGTTACCTTAACGAAGAACAACAGTTTTATGATTTAACCAAGCACTTATTAGATACATATGGGCATATGGATAAAACCTTTGTGTATCAAAACTGGGAAGGAGATTGGATGTTGAGAGGACAGGGTGTTTTATGGGAGAATACCCCTTCGTTAATTCCTGATGATGTGGAATGGGATATCGAAGGAATGGCTCGTATGTTTAGGGCTAGACAAAGAGGTACAGAACGTGCGCGTAATGAACATTTGAGTGTCACTGCAAAGGTGTTTCATGGTATTGAATTTAATAAGCTTTGGTGGAGTGATAACGGCACCCGCAAAACAATGATGGATAGTGATATTCCATGTGTTATTGCAGACGTTGCCTCTAAAACACGTTTAGATTTTACATCATGGTCCGCATACGATGGTGGTTGGACAAACGCTGATAACCCTCATGGCCATGCGATGTGGAAGGGTTTGGAAATGGCACGTTATTTTACTAACGAAACAGGTGATATGGCTTCTAATTTTCCGGTACAAATAGGTGAATTTGCGATCAATGAAAATCCTCCTTACAATGGAAGTAATACGCAACAAGTTATTGAAAATCGTTATGGTAGATATATAGGAGTAGCTCTAGGATTGGGAATACCGAAATTTTATTTGTGGAATTTGTACTGCTCAGGACAACAAGGAGCCCCTAACGGTTTTACTTGGGAAAAGGGAGTGCAGTATGAAGATGATTTTTTATACAACTGGATGGATGGTAAATGGTTAATTGAACCAGACGGCTCTTGGGGACATGCAGCTAATTTTTTAATGGAGCAATGGGCAGATACACTTTCAACAGATGATATAAATACTTTCGACCAAATTCAATTATACCCTAACCCCGTTAGAGATTATTTTTATTTAAATGGTGTTTTAGAAAATGCGAAAATATCGATTTTTGACTTGAATGGTAAATTGATTAATACTGCATTCTATTTAGAAGGTGAAATTATAAATGTTGAGAATTTAAGTAAAGGTATATATATATTAAAAATTGAGAATCTAAATAAATTAATAATTACAAAAAAACTAATCATAAACTAAAAATCTAGAAACATGAGAAAAATATTTTTATTTGTTTTATTGTTACCGTTGTCTTTAGTGGCCCAAGAGCTCACAGTTAAAGGTAAGGTAATTGATGAAGAGTCTAAACAACCCTTACCAGGTGTTGTGGTTTTAATAAAAAATTCTGCCAAAGGTACTACTACAAATTTTGATGGGGAATTTGAAATAGAAACAAAAAAAGGAGACAAATTGGTTTTTTCATTCATCGGGATGAAAACACAAGAGGTTACTGTAAGTTCAAATAAAGTAGATATCTCTATGCAAGCTGATGTTTCTCAACTTGATGAGGTTGTAGTCAGTGCGGGGTATTTTGATATTTCTAAAAAAGATCTTTCCGGTTCTATTGCGCAGGTGTCGGAAGAACAACTCTCTAAAAACAGAACTACTTCTATTGAACAAATGCTACAAGGACAGGTTGCGGGTGTCGTTGTAAATGAAAGTTCAGAACCAGGAGGAGGTATCGCCATTTCTATTCGAGGAACAAATTCTATGCTTGGAGGAACCCAGCCTTTATATGTAGTTGACGGTATTCCAATTGATCCATTGACAGATGCACAAGGGAATGGAGGAGCAGGACAATCACAAAGTTCAATAAGCTTTTTAAATCCAAATGATATAGAAAAAATGGAAGTGCTTAAAGATGCTGCTGCCACAGCAGTATATGGAGCTAGAGGTGCCAATGGGGTTATTATTATAACCACAAAAAGCGGCGGAAAAGATGGCGGAAAAGATGCCTTAACCCTAACGGTTGATTATTTTTTAACAGACGTTGTAGAAAATATTGATGTTATGGATGGCCCTCAATTTGAGGGGTATATGAATCAAAGAAACATTAACCAGTTATATGTAGATATTACTGATCCCCTAAGACCTGGTGGTCCATTTGATGGTTCTCTGCCTTTAACACCTGAAAATTATCCCGAATTGAATACGTTCAATTTACCTTACCCTACAACTACTGGAATTAATAATAATTGGCAGGATTTGACATATAGATTAGCTTATTCTAATGCTTACAATTTGTCATACCAAGGTGGAGACAAAAAACAGAATTTATTAATGAGTTTAGGGATTCAAGATACAGAAGGGGTTATAATAAATACGGGAAATAAAAGAGTAACTTTTAACACTAATGGTAGAAAAAAGGCATTTAATGATAAAATAGAATTGTTTTCAAGAACTAATATAGCTTATAATAAAGGGAATGCTTCGTCTGTTGGTAACAGTCAAATTTTTCAACAGAGAAGTGTGGTTTCTCAAGCACTTCAGTTTCAGCCCATTTTTGAATTATTAGAGCCAGGACAAGATGATGATATTTATGCCGATTTGAATGAAGGAAACGTTTTATCGAACCCTTATACATTAGCTAAAGATGTAGTAGATGAAAAAGAATCCTATAATTTTATTCAAAATGTTTCAGTTACTGCAAAATTAACACCAAAATTAACAGGAATTGTAAAAGGAGCTTTTAATTTTCAGAAGAGTAGTAGAGATACCTACTATCCAATACATACAACTCGTGGAAGAAGAAATAACGGAGAAGCAACTCAATCATTTGTTGAAAACAAGAAGATATATGGAGAAGCAAATTTACGTTACAGAAATAATTTCAATGGGCATCGTATTGATGCTATTGTTGTTGGGACTTACGAGAAAAACAATATTCGCACCATGTTTAATAAAGCTTATGGCTTTGGTAATGACGCAACTACTTATTACACCTTTGAATCGGCAACAGATATCCTAGTGCCGATTGCCCAATTTAGAGAAATAGGGTTGGTTTCTGGACTTGCAAGAGTTGGATATAATTATAAAAGAAAGTATTATGTAGATCTAAATACGCGTATAGATGCGTCTTCTAAATTTGCTAAAAATAATAAAAGTGCTATTTTCCCTTCTGTTGCATTAGCTTGGGCTATTTCTAAAGAAAATTTTTTAAAGGATTCAAATACAATATCTAATCTAAAGTTAAGGTTGTCTTATGGTAAAACAGGTAGTAATCCTATTGCTCCATATCAATCATTAGCACTTTTAACACCAACTAGGTACAATTTTAATAATCAATTGGTAACAGGTTATTACGAATCTAATTTAGCAAATGATGATTTAACTTGGGAAACTACAGATCAATTTAATGCAGGTTTAGATGTTGGACTAATTGATTCAAAAATCAATTTAACGATAGATACTTATTATAAATTAACGTATGATTTGTTACAAAATGTAACACTTCCTGCTTCAAATGGTTTTGCATCTATCGTAGATAATTTCGGAGAAATTGAAAATAAAGGTGTTGAAGTAGGTATTAATGGAGCTATTTATAATACTAAGAAATTTGGCTGGGACGTCTCTGGAAATTTCTCAGTAAATAAAAATAAATTAGTAAAATTAAATTCTAATTTAGAATTTCAACTAGGTCCATCAGTTGGGTTTGGTCAAGCGAACCCAATTATGTTTATGGAAGGGAAACCTTTAGGTATATTTTGGGGAGCTCAAACAGACGGTATTTATGAAGATTGGGATGAAGCTATTGCAAGTGGTATAGATGGGGCCGCTCCTGGAGAAATAAAGTATATTAATAATCATGTAGATTTAGATGATAACGGACAACCTTTAACTCAGCAAGAGATTAACTTTGACGATTATGTACAAATTGGAAACCCGAATCCAGATTTCAATGTAGCTATCACCAACAATTTTCGATTCGGCAACTGGGATATGAGTGTTTTATTTACAGGCCAAAAAGGAGGTGATATTTTTTGGGTAGATTCTTGGGCATTAACAGGAAATCAAAAAAGTACGAATGGCTTGGAATCTGCTTTTAATGACTCTTGGAAGGCTCCACTTAACGTAAATAATACTACAGGTGAAGTTCTATATGATCCTTCTGTTGGAAGGACTACGAATATAGGAAATCCAGCACCATTAACCGACCCAGGTTCTAGAGCATTAGTATCAGATAGACAGGTCTTTGACGGGTCTTTTATTAAGTTGAAAAACTTAAATATTGGATATACACTTAGATTTGAGAAAAATAGAAGTTTAAGATTGTATGCTACCGGGCAAAATTTATTGACCTGGACAGATTATCCAGGGTATGACCCAGAAGTTCAAAGTTATAATAAAGACCCGCAAAGAAGAGGTGTAGATTTTGGAGGGTACCCAGGTACAAGAACGTATACATTAGGATTAAAGTTTAATTATTAAAATAGTAGTTATGAAATCATATTTTTTAAATAGTATAAGATTTATACAAGTAGTAACATTTTTATGTGTAATGCTATTTGTAAGTTGTGAAGATGTTCTTGAAGAGGAACCATTCACGCAAATAGGAACTGAGTTTTTCTATCAAAATGAAACTGATGCTTTAGCGGCGGTAACCGCGGTTTATGCACAGTTGAAGAATGGAAATGGATATTATAGACAGCAATATATATCCAATATTTTTGCTGCTTCAGACCAAGGAGCTTCAAGTTGGAAACATGGTAATTTTAGAAAAGGAACAATTACGTCTACAGATCAAAACCTACCTAATACATGGAAAGAAATATATGTTGGTATCAAAGATGCCAATAATGTAATCGCAAGAGTAGATGAAATTATTGACATTGATGAAGAATTAAAAGCGCGTATTATTGGTGAAGCTAAATTCTTAAGAGCCTTAAATTATTTTAATTTGGTAAGATGTTTTGGAGAGGTGCCGCTTAGAACAGAACCTGTAAAACCAGGAGAAGAAGGGTTGCCAGTGTCTCCTATTGAAGATATTTATGATGTTATAATTAGTGATTTTATATACGCTGCGGATAATTGCTGGGGATTTAATGAAGCTAGAGATGGTTATGTAAATGATATTGGAAGAGTAACGAAAGCTTCTGCCCATGCAATGTTAGCCAAAGTATACTTGCAAATAGCATCATCTAAGCGAACGGCTTCTGAAGGTAATCTTGGTAATGAAAGATATAATGGTATTTCAGGGGCAACAGAATCTTATTACCAGTTAGCGAAAGATCAATGTGATTTGGTGCTTAATGAAAGTGGATACCAGTTGGTTTCTAGCCTTGAGGAATGGAAAAAGATTTTTGACCCTACTAATGGAAACAATCCAGAAATGCTTTTTGAGGTTCAAGGATCATCTATCGTTGGACAAGGTACTGCTGTCTCTAATTTGTTTAGCCCCAGAGGAGCTGGTCTTAGTGGCGGCGGTTGGGGTGGAACAAATAAATTTCAAGCAGGTTTTATAAATAATAATATAGATAAAACTGATTCTAGATTCCAAAATTCAATAATTCAAGAGTTTCAAGATGTTACAAAAACATATGTTTTAAATCCTAATAGCACCGGATACATAAGAACAATTACAGAAACAGGGGCATCAAACGGTAATTTGAATGTGGTTTACACCTCTAAATATATCGATGGTAATGCAACTACAGAATATACAAGTCAACAAAATTGGCATGTAATAAGATTGGCAGATGTATATTTGATGCGTGCTGAAGCTCTTGCTGAGATTAATCAAAACCCAACTCTCGCAAATACAGATTTAAATACGCTCAGAAGTCGCTTAGGTATGGATGATTTTGATGGAACTGGAATGTCTATGGAAGAGTTTAGGACTGTCATTTTACAAGAAAGGGTTCAAGAACTCTCTATGGAGGGACATAGATTCTTTGATTTAACAAGAATGGGTGTTTACGATGAATATTGTAGATCTAGCTATGGCAATACAATTGGAACTAGACAACCAGAAGATTATACATGGCCTATTCCACTGATTGAAACATCAGCCAACGAAAACATAGATTAATATGGTAAAAAATAAAATAATCCTTTTAGGTATATTTTTAAGTTTTGTTGGGGTATATGCTCAAAAGAAACCTAATGTTGTTTTTATAATTTCAGACCAACACAAATTGGAAGCGACAGGTGCTTATGGAAGTAAATTAGCTATTACACCTCATATTGATAATTTGGCAAAAACGGGTGTAATCTTTAACAATTGTTACACATCTGCCCCTGTATGCGCGCCTGCTAGAGCATCTTTAATTACTGGTATGTATCCATACGCTAATGGCGCTATTTATCACAAAGTACCTGTAACCATGCCAAATGGAAAAATTAAAAATATGGGCAGCGGTTATTTAAGAGAAACGGGCTATCATGAAAATATTAAAACATTACCCGAGGTTTTTAGAGAGCAAAATTATGTAACAGCAGCTCCAGGTAAAATGCATGTTCATGGTGAATTGCAGAAAAATATTGATGAAGATTTTAAAGATGGCAATGATTTAGGTTTTGATGAAATAAGTGTTCGCTATTACACATACTTTCCAGAAGGACATTATGAAGATGAGGTTGGTGAAGATACTTATATGCGTTACAGGCAATTTAAAAAGTACAACGGTATATACAAAAAAGGATCCATGCATTTAAATGAAGAGTATGTTCCAACGCTTGTAAAAGATGACGAAGATAACTTCGATATGGTCGTCGCTAGAAAATCAATTGAATTTATAAATAAACGTGGAGAAGATGGTAAAAATTTCTTCTTACATGTAGGTTTTGAAAAGCCGCATGCGCCATTTACAACAACTCAGAAATATTTAAATATGCATAATCCTGATGATTATGAGTTGCCTTCGACGTACGATGATTGGTATAAAAAGGGAAAATATCCTTGGACCCCAAATTGGATTCATTCAGGTCTTCCAAAAAATATAGGAAATGCCAAAAACGTAATGGCAGCCTATAACGCCTGTATCACAGAAATGGATGATATGGTAGGTAGAGTCGTTCAATCATTAAAAGAAAATGGATTATACGAAAATACGATCATAATTTATACTACTGACCATGGTGAACATTTATTTGAACACGGACTTAGAGGTAAACACAATATGAATGAAGATGCTGTAAATGTGCCATTCATCATTTCTTATCCTAAGTTATTCAAACAAAATGTTTTTAATAATACCAATGTTAGTTTTGTAGATGTTATGCCAACACTTATCGAATTGATTGATGGTAAAACACCAGAAACAGCCCAAGGAATATCATTGGTAAAATTACTTAAGGAAAATTCAGAAATTGAAGACAGGGTGGTATACTCTGAATTTAGAGGAGCAGATTATAATCTTTTACCGGGTATTAAAAATGTACCTTCAAGAATGATGAAAAAAGGCAACTATAAATTTGTTTACACCCATAGTATTGTTGATCAACTTTACAACCTAAAAGAAGATCCTGATGAATTGAATAACTTAATATTTAGCAAAGAGCATCAAAATATTTATAAAGACATGTATTTTCAGACATTAGCAGATTGGCGTTTTCAAGAATACAATCCTATAGAGGTTGAATTAAAAAATAATATGTTAGCATGGTCTAAATCAAATCCTTTTGATAATTATACTATTTACTTCTCAAAAACAAAAGATTTTATGAAGGCTGAAGTAATTCAAGAGGCTATTTCAGAAAATCAAGCGACCATTCATAAAAAAGGATATTACTGGTTAACCGCAAAACAAAAACTAACGAAAACTTCAAAATTTTATGGTTCTAATGTGCCTGTAGCTGTAGAGAAATACTCTAAAGTTTTACCTGTATCAAATGTAATTGAGTTTAATTAGTAAATTATAATTCCAAATCTTTTCTAAGATTATCGCAGATGTATTCATTAAATAGTATTCGACAACACATCCTTTGTATTAGTTGCTTAATTGCTTGTTCTTATTGCTTATCTCAAGAGAAAATCTTGTACAAGCAAATTGATACAACCAAGCTTTTTATGGAAAAGTATTCACCCAAGAATATTGATACTACAAAAAAACATCCAGCAATTGTTTTCTTCTTTGGAGGTGGTTGGAATAAAGGGTCAATTCATCAATTTAAACCTCATGCAAACTATTTTTCTCAAAGAGGAATCGTTTGTTTTCTTGTTGATTACCGGGTTAGAAACAGACATAAGACTACTCCTTTTGAATCTCTTAAAGATGCAAAATCTGCTATTCGATTTATTAAAGAGAATGCAAATAGCTATTTTTTAGATACTACAAAGATTGTTGCTTCTGGCGGTTCTGCTGGAGGTCATTTAGCCGCAGCAGCAGCTCTAGTAAATGAATATAATGATGACTCTGACAACTTATCTATAAGTAGCAAGCCAAATGCTTTAATACTTTTTAATCCAGCAATAGATAATGGCCCAGGAGGAGTGGGATATAAAAGAATTGGTGAAGCTTATAAAAAATTCTCACCTCTTCATAATATTAAAGAAGAATCGCCTCCAACAATTATTTTTTCAGGAACAAAAGATAAATTGATACCCGTAAAAACTATTGAACTTTACCAAAAAAAGATGATCAGTTTTGGCAATAGATGTGATGTCTATTTATATGAAGGAAAACAACATGGTTTTTTTAATTATAATAAGTTTAAAAATTATAAAGAGACGCTATTAAAAGCGGATGAATTTTTACAATCTTTAGGCTATCTAAACAAAAATCCTGCAATAGAAATCAAATAAAAACTATGTTAAGTTTTCTCTATAATTAGAAAACTTTGGTAAAGAAAAAATCTACTCAACACAGTGTATGTTCTCTAAATCACTATACTTTTTAAGTGATATCGGCATATTGAACAGTTTTTAAACTTATTTGAATTGCTATAAAACCCAACAGAGAAAGTCTATCTCTAGATTTAGCGAATAATCCATTCTAATATTTTTACTCAATATGAAAAAAATTACACTTGTATTATTTGTCTCCTTATTTATAAGCTCTTTTGCAGCAAATGCACAAAAGAAAATGGAAAAAAAAGCAAAAAAAATCACCACTGAAATAACGGAGGTTTTAAAGCTAAATAAAAAAGAATCAAAAGCAGTTTACCAAATTCAGATAGACAGACTCAAAGAGAGTGCGTCAATCAAAAAAGAATATGCAGATGACAAAATTGTTAGAAAACAGAAGTTAAAAAAACTTGGTAATAAAGTTTTTAATCAAATGAAAAAGACCTTAGGGGCTGAAAGGTTAAAACAATGGAAAAAACACAAATCCAAAAAGAAAAAATAATTATGAAGCATACAATTACTTTACTTGCTTTGTTTTTATGCGTAGCAACTTCGTTTGCTCAAACAGTTAACATCGATGGTGATCCTTATGGAGGAAACCCTTACGCAAATATTACTGCTGCAATTACTGCTGCAAATACAGATGATGTTATTTTAATTACAGGAACTCATACAGAATCTATTTCTGTATCTAAAAGTATTATACTAAGAGGTACAGATCCAACAACAGATATCATACAAGCTGCTGCCTCTGAAGTTCAAGACGGAACCGGAAGTAGAGTTGTAAACTTATCTGGTACTGCAACAATAACCATAGAAAACTTAGGAATTAGATATGGAAACAATGCGGCAAATGGAGCTGGAATTAATGTTGACAAGGTAACTGGTCAAGTAACTTTACAGAATTTAATTATAGAAGATAACTACACCACTAGTAATGGTGGTGGTTTAGCTTTTGCTGGTACAAATGTTAATGTAATAAAAAGTACTATTAAAAATAATACTTCTTTATTAGATGGTGGTGG
>Ga0209374_1001164_pt1 | contig 26667 bp, 29 predicted proteins | sample SaaInlLV_DNA_10m_FD_184683 | JGI IMG/M metagenome (GOLD analysis project Ga0209374, IMG submission 184683) | Marine microbial communities from expanding oxygen minimum zones in the Saanich Inlet - SI075_LV_DNA_10m (SPAdes) (version 2) | ecosystem: Environmental > Aquatic > Marine > Unclassified ... | reverse complement strand
GCCGTTGTTGCTGGTACTGGAGAAGCTGTTCAAGAAGCTATTGCGGCAGTACTACAAAACTTAATTGCTCAAGGGTACGACCCCGATCAAGTAGCGATTGACGCAGGAGTCTATGAAGAGGGGCAAGTCGGCGGTGCTACGGGCTTCTTTGTACAGCTTGTCGCAGACCAAATTACTGGCAGACGCGGTAAGGTACGAACAGGTGTTAGTTCAGAACAACCTGATAATATTCAAGCCGAGACACAGGTTGATTCTGAGGATCGTCAGCTAGATTTAGGTTTGGATACTCCTGAGACGTTGGACTCGCCACCTACCGAAGAACAAGTAAACGAGTTACTGGATAGAGAAGTACTCGTAGACGAGAAAACCGGAGACCCTTACGTCATTGACGACGACGGGAACCGCGAGTACTACATAGACCAAAAAGAACTAGCCAAGTTAGTAAATACTGATAGGCGTTTAACAGATGCCGAAGAAAGAAAAGTACTGAAGTATGCCGGTTGGAAGCGTAAGGTATTGGACTCGCCACCTACCGAAGAACAAGTAAACGAGTTACTGGATAGAGAAGTACTCGTAGACGAGAAAACCGGAGACTCTTATGTCATTGACAACGACGGGAACCGCAAGTACATAGACGAGAAAACCGGAGACTTTTATGTCATTGACAACGACGGGAACCGCAAGTACATAGACCAAAAGGCTGACAATTCAATAACTTTTGAAACCGAAACTGAAATGGCTTTGGGTCTATCTCCTGAACTTAAAGCATTCTTGGATAAGATGCGGGACAGAAAGACAGATGCAGAAGTAAAGGCGGAGGCAGAAGCAGACCTAGGCTTTATAGAAGACCTGTCGCAAGAAGAACAAGCAGCCTTGTTTGAAGATATGACCTTCGAGGAGCAGGAAGCCTTTGCCGCTAGAAATGTGCGTAAACAAGAAGCCGCTGAAGCAGAGGCGAGAACTCTTGCCGAGGCCCGAGAAGAAGGCCAGATCACTCCCAGAGAAGACGACTTCATAGATCAAATAGACGCCTCCGAAACCGCTGAAATACAAGAATTAGTAGACGATGACGCCTACGCAGAAATACAAGCGGAAGAAGACATAAAGGCTCAAGAGCGAACGCGCACCGCAGATCAAAGGCAAGAGTTAGAGCAGGAATCAGAACTAGAAAGTATAACTGGTAGGGTAGAAGGTCGCACACTATCCGACACCGCTCGGCGTAGAGAAGCCATACTACAAGAAGTTATAGAGCAAAACCCCACAACTAATTACAACTCTTTGGGTAAAGCCTTCCAGAGTGCGCTAGAGGCCGAGGGCGTAACAGACTCAATAATTACTGAGACAGAAGCAGGTGCTATACAAAAAGCCGTTAACTTCCAACTCGCTGACCGCGACACAGAAGCGGGGAGGTTAGCCGCAGAGCAAGCTGAAGATGAAAAGCTAACCGCTGCGGACTCTGACGTGGCTGAAATGGAAGCGTTAATACCTGAGAAAGGAGCCAAACGTGGACTTACTACAGCAGTTGACACAGGAAGAGGTAGAGACAGCGTTCAAGATAGTCCAGCAGTCGTGGCAGGGAGAGAGACCCCTGAAGGTGCCGGAGATACTGCACCAACTGACGTTGCAGGATTGGACAGCCCTGTCGAAAGCACTAGCCCTGCTAGAGCAGGAGAAGGAACTGAGCGTGGTGCATTAACAACTACACCTGCGGTAGAAACAACTACACCTGCGGTAGAAACAACTACACCTGCGGTAGAAACAACTACACCTGCGGTAAAGCCGAAAGCAAAGCCGAAAGCAAAGCCGAAAGCAAAGCCGAAAACAGATATGCAGAAGAAGCTGGAAGCGGTCGGGTTTGTCCCTTCTAGTGAGGATACGACGGTAGCACCCACTATTAACCCAGAGACGGGGAAGTTCAGGTTTACTGGTAGGACTCGTTTTACTGTGAAGCCTCACGCAGCTTCGGGTAGAGATACATCCAGAGCAAACGGATTAAAAAACACCCCAAGAAAAGATAAAGCCCCCGATGGGTACGATGCAGGGCAGAAAGAAGCATACAACGCGAACACTGTTGTGCATAAGTACCTTAATCAATTTGACGATCTTGATAGCGCCTTGGATAGCGCCATATATGACGTGGCTGATCCTAAGAGTGTTGTATACAAAAAACCTAATAAAAAGTCTGGTGAAGTAGACCCGCTAGCACCCAACCTAGAATCTACCGGCGGAGAAAACGGGCAAAAGGTACTAGACTGGGCGACGAATAATTTAAGTGCTGAGACTATGCGACAGGTCAGGGCACGTATGGTTGATACGAAGGCACGTTTAAAGTTAGCGGAAGAAGGAATAATAAAGAAAGGCGAAGCTGCCGCTGCTGATGCAGCTATGCTGGCAGAACGAGAGGCCGATGCAAGGACACAAGAAAGCCTGCAAGAGGTGGGTAGCGCCCAAGAAATAGCTGATGCCGAAGCAGACGCCGCAGAAGCACAAGAAACACTAGACACCGAGGGCAGGGTAGAAACAACTCGTGCTAAGACAGCAGATAAAAGCGCGAGGAAGAAAAAGGAAGTAAGTAAGCGGAAATCCGCTCAAGAATCTGCGGACGCTAACTTTGCCAAGGTTATAAACAACAATAGCTTAGATTACACTTCTACTAATAACAAAGGGTTACTGACCACCACGGCTAAACGGAATGTTGAGCGGGCAGAGTCCTACGCTAACGCTAGCAGTGATCCAGAGACTAACTTAAAACAACTAGCGGAAGTGCTTGCTGTAAAACGCGCTGAAGCTAAAAAGGCTAAAGCCGAAGCTAGAAATAAAGCTAAAAAAGATAGGCAAGACGCCAAGAAAGTTTCAGAAGCAGAGGCTAACTTAGACGCTCGTAAAGACGTTAAGCCTAAACCCAAGACTACTAAACAAGAAATAATAGATGCGGCTGTAGAGAAGTTTACAAAAGTTAAGGGCATAACACGAGAAGACGTTATCGCTGCTTACAACTTAGCCATGCACGACGTACCCCGTAGTAAGAGAGATGCCGAGTCCAAAAAGTTCTTTGCGGATGCCAGCCCTGACCTCATTAAAGAAAGCGCAAGAATATATAAAATACAAAAAGAGTTCGGGTACGATTTCCTAGAGTTAGATGTAGATGTTGCAGCAACTATGGATACGGACTTATCTAAAGACGTTATAGAGTTGTTATCCAAAGGAGATTTACCCGGCGCTATGCAGGCGCTTGTTAGTGGAACCAAGAATAACCGCGTTAAGCAGGTAATAAAAGCGTTATCTAACGTAGTTGATGGGGTAAAGGTAGAGGTAGTAAACACCGGAGACCTAGAAAGTATAGGGTACACTCCTAGAACAGATGATAATGTTATAGCAGGGGTATACGACGCGGACTCCAACACTATATTTATCAACTCCGACAACCCCCTTACAGTACATACTCTACTGCACGAGATTACTCACGCGGCTACTGTTGCTACGCTTAATAATCCGTCTGACCCCAACACCAAGAAAATACAAAAGCTATATAACGACCTCGTAGCAAGCGGCAATATATCGCAATTCGACAACATAACTAACATACGTGAATTTGTAGCAGAAGCGTTTAGCAACCCAGCGTTTCAGCTTCGTCTGGCGGAATTAAACTCTCAGGGTAAGGATTACACTGCCTTACAGGCGTTTTTTGATGCGGTTACTAATATAGTGCGTAGAGCGTACGGCGCGGTAAAGCGTGCAGGGAGTAAGGTATCCGGTATTGGAGGAGACGTAGATGTAGAGTTTAGCGGCTCCGCTTTAACAGCAGTAGACCAAACTATACTGACCATGCTGTCCACCGACTCAAATTTTAGGGGTATGGATAAGCTAGCCGCGATGGAAACGCAATCTGCTGTGAGAGACTTTACGGGGGAGGACAAATGGCGTCCCGCTACTTCTCCGTTGGCCAAGGCTATATTTAGAGGGTTAGAGCGTAAGTCATCTTCTAGTAGTCAGAGACTTGCGACTTTGAGAGAGTTCTTCTTTAAAGGCGTAGACATGGCCAAGCAGCCTACTCAACTTGCACTTGGCGCACTTGACTTACAGACTCTAGGAGATGTAGCCAGAAACACAGGGTTTGGGCAGCTAGGGTATGATTTGTATAGGGCAATTAGTGCGCAAAGGGTACAGATAGGTTTAGGGCAGAAATCCGTAGATTCCGTGCTAGTTAAATTTAGAGATTGGGCAAATTCCGTAGATAGTAAAGTAGTTGATTCGTTTAACACTCTAATATACAGCACTAAGTTTGGCGCTACTATATATGGAGTAGACCCCGAATTAAGTAAAGTAGACGCTAGAACTAGGTATGAAGGTAAAGAAGCTGGTGACGGCAGGGACTTGTTTGACGTGTGGTTAGACCAGCGAGAGCACTGGGATAATATAGGGGAGAGAGGGCAGGCGGAGTTCAGAAGACAACGCAAGCTGTATAAAGGGCAGTTCGATGATCTGTTGGATGTGGTATTCGGGCAAATTGATAGTACTTCCGGCGACAACAAGGAATTAGCCGCAAAAATGAAGGACAGGATAGCCAGAGAGTTGGCGGGAAAAGGTGCTCTGGACGTGTACTTCCCGTTAGTACGGGAGGGAAAATACAAGGTAGCCTACAGTGTTAAGGTAGATGGTAAAGAACAACCCGTGTTTCTTATGTTCCAGACTAAAGGAGAGCAGGAAGCGGCGGCCTTAAACGCGGCGAAAGATGCTATAGGTGGAGTGGAGGGAGTCAGGACATACGATGCCGACATGGACATTAAGCAGTTCAACAAAACAGCTCCTTCTGGATCACTTGTGGCAGACATACTACAGTTACTAAGGGCTAATGATATTTCGCCGGATATACAGACTTCGGTGATGAACATGTTCATCAATACATTACCAGAGACTGCCTTCGCTAAGTCTCTACAAGGACGTAATAACGTGTACGGGTTTGAACCCAATGCAGCACTAGGCTTAGAGAAAAAAGGCTATAGCCTAGCCGCGCAAATAGCTAAGATTAGAAGCGCCGCAAAAATATCTGCCCTCAAAGAAAAAATAATTGAGACGGCGGGAGACCCTAAGTCTATAGACCCTAAGTGGGAGAGTACTGCGTTACGTAACTATACCCGCAATGAACTGCTGGATAGGGCTGACTTTGCTCTGTCTGGGTCTCCAAACAATATGTTTGAGAGGGGCGCTAAGATTGCTAATCAGATAGCCTTCATATACACCATTGGTTTTAACGCATCATCAGCACTTGTTAATTTGGCTCAACTCCCCTCAATGGTATTTCCCAACCTAGCTTCTGTGTACGGTATAGACGCTACCGTTGGGGCGCTCAACAGTGCTACGGCAAGAGTAATGGCTAGGGGTAACAGGATAGACAGAGACTACGACGTTAAGCAAGTCAAAGTAACACGTAACGGTAAGGTTGCTATAGAGTTGCAAGTCACGCTGAAAGAAAGTAAGCGAAAGCAGTTAATATCCTCCGCTAAGAATCCCCTGTCTTTAGACGATACAGCGCAGGTTAAAAGAGATATAGAGGCGCTTGAACGAGACATACCCCTGATAAAGCACGCTCTGGAGCAAGGGCTTATAGAGACTACAGTAGGTATGGATATATCTGCGGCGGTAGAGGCCAGTGGGGAGAAGAGAACTAAGAAGTGGACGAGCCTAGACTGGTGGGGAGAGACTTCGGCTATTATGTTTAACTCGGCTGAGAGGTTTAACCGGCAGTCTTCTTTACTTGCTAGTTACGACTTACTGTTACAGCAGATGGATTCTAGTAAGCGAGTGTACAGTAAACTACAAGCTAAGTTTGTTGACGTGCCAAGTAATACAGAGGCTAAGAGAAAGTTTGCGGCAGAGGAAGCGGCGTACGTAACTCACGAATTAAATGGCGGCGCGACTCTGGAGACTACCCCCCGACTCATACGCGCTAACTTAGGACGCATTGCAGGTATGTACAAGAGTTTCGGTATGCGTATGTACACTACTATGATAAAGAGTCACTACGATCTAGTCGTTGGAGGCACCAAGGACATGCCGCGCCAAGAAAGGAACGAGATAAGGACGCAAGCATTAAAAGCTATAGTAGGCGTTAACCTGACCGCATTTGCTGTTGCCGGTGTGCAGGGTATGCCCTTGTTTGGGATCGTACAGTTCGTAAGGGACTTGTTTAAAGAAGACGATGAGGATATGACTAGGGCCGAACTACAGCACGCTCTGACAGCCGTCTTCGATGACATTCATTTGGGGCTTATGGCATATAAAGGGCCACTGTCTTACTACTCAGGTGTAGACGTGTCTCAGCGTGTAGCCCTTACAAACTTGCTGTTTCAAGAGAACAGGTACAACCCAGAACCCACAGAAGAAGAACTTGTAGCTATGTTTACGGGTGGCCCTGCATGGAGCACTGTAAAGAGAATTATTAGAGGGGTCGAAGACGTAAAAAAAGAGAATTATCAGCGAGCCATTGAAAATTTCCTACCTGCGGGTGTTAATAACCTGTATAGGATAACTCCTGTAGGGCGATTTTATCAAGAGAGGGGTATGTATACCAAGACAACGCAAGGTAGGTCACGTGCTGCTATATACGAAGGACTAACCAATAAAGATTTGTTACTTAGTGGCGTAGGTTTTCCTCCTATGGGGTACGCAGTACAGCAGGAAGTGAACGCTAGGGTAAGTAAAAAGGCGAGGGCCATAGGTAAGCAAAGAAAAGACCTAATGAGCGAGTATATCACGTCGTACATGATAGATGATTCGCAAAGACTAGATAAAATAATGCCAAAAATAATTGCTTTTAACGATAAAAACCCCACTGTCGTTATAAACGAAGAGAGTTTGTATGAGGCCATACTGCGTGATTACGCGACGACTGCGAGTATGCAACGTGCGAACGGTTTATACGTAAACCCTAAACTCATAAACTTGGTAGATGAGGCCGCGTTAGATGCGGTTTACCCTAGATAAAAAACCCCCTGTCGCCTCGGAAACGAGCAGGGGGTTGAGAGGGGTATAACCATAGTGAGTCAGGGGAGATTCCCACTACGTCCCATATAGTATCATATAGTCCGCCAGATACGTATACCTAATTTGCCATTTTCTATGGCTATTTTTGTTTTAACTTGCCATTTCTTACGTTTAAACAGCTTTACGACCTGTTCCTTAGCTACTTGTGTGTTTAGACACGGGATAAACACAGATGCTCCCACGTGCATAGCGCCCCAGTTTGTTACGATTTTTATTCCGTCAGGGGATATGTCATCTACCATTAACACGTTACTGTGTCTCTACATCTACCTTAGAGCAGTCCACAAACAACGCGTGCGTTAGAGGTAACACGGTAGTAGTACCTTTAGTAAGTCGCACCTTAGTGGTCTTAGCCCCAAAGCCATCTTTGAGTTCCTGTATAAACGATCCGTAGTTTATCTGCTGTCGCCCACACCACGCCTTCAGTGGTTTAGGTATTAGGTACGCACGTTTGAGGTCAGTCTCATACCTACCAACTAGCCGCACTTTAGGGTCTAGTTCGGGTATAACTAGGTCGTCCATGCCGTTGCCCTGATTCTTGCGTAGGTCGTCACTACTCTTGATTTTAAGTATGCTACCCCAATGCTCGTGGATATAGTCGTTGAGGGTATCTGCCGCAGAAGAACCCATGTCAGCTACCGCATTTAAGTTCTCACGTAGTAACTTGATAACATACTTAAACAGCTTGTTAGTGTCGTAGTTAACTAGTCCTATCTTCTTAGCCACGAGTACACCTGTCAGGTTGTTTGCCGCACCTGCTGACCAGAATCGGTTCTCAGCGGTGAGTCCTGCCACTTCATCTATCTTTGCCTGCACGGAGTCGCGTAGCTTCTTTACTTCTTCTAGGTTCTTCATAACGTACTGTATGTAAACCGTTCCGGCGTGGCCGTATATAGACACAGCGTTGCGTGCGTGAGCATCAGTAATGCTCTTAGTTCCCGCTTCTTTAAACAGCTTAACTGCCTTGGTCTCTAGCATACGTTGAGCCTCCGCCTTCGGCCCATTCTTGTACATGCTTATCTTCTCGATGATGCTAGTGTTACCTGTAGTGACAGCCTGTAGGCTCCAAGGCTTACCGCGTGCCCGTTCCGTATTTGCTCCACCGCCAGTCATGCGGTTCCTCTGCTTACCCCCAGTCAGTTGGTACACCATGTCTGATAGGTCGTCGCCTTTAGCGTTAGTCATCTCGTCAATGTACAGTGGCAGGTTATGGTACACTTCTCCACGTAGCATCCTAGAGTTTTGCGTATCGTTCTTATCCAGCACTAACTCTTCGGGGTTGCCCCATACAGATGCCCCTACGAACATAGCAGTAGTTTTACCAAGGCCACTCTCCTTACTATGCACGTGGAACCCCGAGCAAGCTACCGGACTAAATGCCATAAGAGGTGATCCAAACGCGGACGCAACTATGTACTGATGTAGTTCAAACCCGTCACGGTCGTAGAAGTTAGCCATGTCGATCCACTCTTGCAAAGTACCCTTGGGTTCAAACGCATGGAACAAGCCCACCGTGGGGGTGGAAGGAGGATTGGCCTTTATACTATCTTCAAATATTTCTTGGTTGCCTACTACAAACGATTTGTACGAATCATCAGTCCATCCAAACTGCCTACGTGCTTCGTCTGCAACACTGGTAGCCTGTAACTCGTTTACCCAAGTAGTCATATAAGTCATAAGATCGTCCATCCTCGAAACAGCAACCCCGTTCATGGACATCTGCTTCCGTAGTTCTTCTTTGGAGGTAACGGAGGTAAGCGGGATTGTGAACTCCCTCACTCCATCTTTAGGTAGGTGTAGTCTAACAACTACAGCTTCACCCATCTCCACGTCTTGTATACGCTTAACCACGTACAGGTCATTGTGGTACACGACCTTCTCGTCAGGGTCGCCCTCGGCATTGGTAGTCCGTATGTAAACACCACCGTTGGTTCCCCTAAAGAATGGTCTAGGGTACGCCGGAATAACGTAGGTAGTAGCAGGTGCAAAGGGGAGGTCTAACGCGGGTACTTCTACGATGTTGTCTGCCTCCGTTGCCTCCACCACGCTACTGCCTAACACTATGGGAGATTTTATCTTGCCCCAGTTAGGACAGTTCGGGCATACGTCAGGGTTAAACTCGTCAAAAGACGTACACTTGTATGGGCCTTTAATCAGTTCCATCTTCTCCCGTGTGTCTTCGGGAGTGTACCCCTCGTGCTTCTTAGATATGTTGTGAGCCGCAGATTCGGAGTCCACGCAGAACTTGGCGATAGACAGCCCCGCCCTCCACATGGGTTCACTGCAATTCTCTTGGTCTTTCCATATAGTCTTTATCTGGTCGCAACCAGTGCCGTTCATGGTCTTAGCTATGATGTCTTTAAACTTGTTTTGCTTGTTACCCATCAACGCATCCATGACAGCATTGCTACCGGACGGGATCATTTTCTTGGGAACTGGTATCAACCCCCCTCCCAATAGCGTAGAGAACTTGTCAAAGTCTACGTCGTCAGGATGGTCATCTCCAAAGAACTCTACAGGTGATGGTGGATCGGTCTTGTAGTTGTGCGTAGTAGGTACACGCAGTACCCTAGCGGCATCGGCGGTGACAGCGGGGTCAGCCAGTAGTCCGTGTTCAGCACATAACTTCTTTAGACGTTCTGCTACAGGTAGCCAGTCGTCCAGCCCTATCGACTCCGAAAGGAACCAGTATGCGTGAACGCCACGGCCAGAGTTAACCAGTTTAGGTTTGGGTAGTGATAACGTCTTACAGAACCCCTGTAATGCTACAAGGGCTTTATCTTGATCTGGATAGTCTTTGGTAGCCCCGCAGTCGAGGTCTAAAAAGAAAGACTTGAGTTGGTGTACGTTGCCTACTTTACGTGAGTTTGGTTCTTTAAATGTACTAAGTGCAAAATAAGAATCATATCCTTTGCTGTCTAGGTCACGTGCGGCATCAGCCATATCCCCTACGGAGGTGTAAAACTTCTGTACCCTCCTGTCATCTTTTGTACGGAAAGAGAATAGGCAGTAGTGCCCATCTTCCCCCAGTACCCTTCTTAAAAAGTCTTCTACTTGCATAATAAATACCTAAATCCGAGAGGTATTGTAGCAGGGGCGCTTGCACGCCCTTTTCGGAATATGTCCTAGCTACAGTTCAGTCTTGCAGGGACTAGTCGTCCCAGTCGGCTACTATATCAGCCAGTGCATCGTCAGATGCTTTTGGTGCGGGTGCCTTCTTCTTAACTACCTTCTTAGGCTCCTCGACTTTTGCGGGTTCATCATCCCCAAACAACTCATCAGTTACTGCTTCCGCAGGGGCTTTAGCGGGGGCTTCAGCTATCTCAAACGGATTTTCTTCCGCAGAGAACTGGAACCCTCCCTCTACAGCACCGAACGGTGATGCGGCTTCCATAGGTACGTACTTGATAACCTGTACTGCACGTAGTCGTAGAGATACACCTGCTTCGCGCATGTTGTACGGAGTAAACGTAACTGCCACATTGACTGTGCTACCTGTGGTAAGCATGAAGTCGTCTGGTAGTTTAACGCTTTTTGCATCGTACTGTACAGGTTTAAACGTAGCGTCTTTACCGTACGCCCCTTTCAGTGATGCTTTGTGCGTGTAAGTGCCATCTTCTTCTTTCTTAAAGGGCATGTCGAACTTGTCAGGCCAGCCCTTTTCTTTCTTGGCTTCATACGCTTTAACCATTTCCATGAACAGAGCCTTGGCTTGGTCTTTAGTCATACGGAAGCGGGTTTCATACTTAGCGCCTTCGTCAAACGCGTCACACGGTACAGTGCGGTTCTCTGCGTTATCGAACTTGTAAGTCTTATTGATACGAGGCCATAGGGCTTCGACGTTTGAGATTACATATTGATTATTTGTAGCCATTTGATAAATCCTAATTAATTAGTTTGCATTTAACTCGAAACCTTCCACCGCACTGAACGGAGACACAGGTTCACTTGTTATAGGGATAGACATAGTGATAGCCCGAATAGTATCTTCGTGGTCAATCATGGCCGAAACCCTCTCAAGTGTGCCTTCGTCTAAGCGGTCTACCGGCTTAAAGCAAAGTTTTGGTACTGTACTACCCTCATCAAAGTAAATCTTGGTGGTGATAGTAACTACAGGTGTGTCATGTTTAGCGAGTAACCGAGCATAGTTTTGCATACCCATGTCTCCGCTATTGGTACTGCCGAATATAGACGTGGCAGGTATCTGTAACTGATACACCTCTTCGGGGTTATCCCCAAATACAACTGCTAGTCGTTGAGAGAACCGACAAGCCCTACCCCCATACTGACCTGAACCTCTTATATTTTGGGGGCAGTCCATACAACGCATTGCTTGCCGTTGCTCTTGGGGTACATCTACTGAAGGTACCTGTGTGTCAGAAGACCAACACGTTGGTACCGCAACCCTATTGGGGTCATACGCATCGCCATAGTAAGCGCGAGATACTGGTGCGGCATTTACTATCACCACATCCATATAGCCTAAGTCCCTAGTAACTTCTTCACCGTCAGCTATAACGTGAAACTTGCCACCACGTATGCTGATTCGGCGTAGCCCGTTACTGCTCATCAGGCGTCTTCATCCAAGTCTAACTCTAACTGCTCATACATCATGTCGCCTTGGGGTGCTTCATCTACAACTACCGCAGGCTTACCCAAAAGTTCGGCTTCTAACTCCGGCAACTTAAACCGATAAGTAGAGCCTACCTTTATATAGGTATCGCTTGGGATTTTATTAGTGCGTATCCATGCACGTACAGTAGAGATAGACACTGCAAAGTGCTTCGCTACATCTTCGACTGGTACAAATGCCGCCATTATTTTCTCCTTACTGAGACTACATATTCTGAGTCTACGTTAAGACCTTTAGGTACAAGGTCGGGGTTCTCTTCTAGAAACTGCTTCATGTTCGTCTGGTTGAGTCGCTTATCAAGTAACTCGGGTGCCTCATGCTCCAAAACAAACTCGTGCATGTTGCTCCAATCACTAGTCCAATACCTAGTCTTGGCAGACCTATAAAACAATCCTGCTGAAGTCTTTACACTATCGACGCCCTGCTCCTTGCAGTATTCCAACAAGGCTTTCTTTACCTTGTCCATCTGCTCAGTCAGTTTGCCGTCTTCTTCTTTAAACGCCGCCGATAGTTCTGAACGCTTATCTTTGATCTTGAGATAAACCTTAGTTAACTGTTCAGCGGTAGACTTTACTTCACTCATTATACGCTCCTTTACTAACGGGACGTACACTTTATTGCCTTATTGTTAGCTAGTCAAGTATTTCTTTGTAAAGGTCTATCATTTTTGTGTGAATGTCTATTCTATTGTCAAGCAGTGCGTAAACACGTTTCTCTGCGTGCGAACCTTGGAGCTGCACAACGGTACATTTGTGATCTTGTCCTGATCTGTGTACACGAGCGTTAGCCTGTGCGTAGGTTTCCAAGGAACTTGTCGGTGCCCACCATACCACCGTGTTTGCCGCAGTTAGTGTTACACCATGCGCCGCTGACTGAGGTTGTATGACCAACACTCGGGGATCATCAGCTTCTTGGAACCGTTTGAATATTTCCGTACGCTTACCGGCACTCACGTCTCCACGTATTACTTCCGTAGATATACCATCATCACGTAACTTATTAGTCAGTAGGTCAATCGTATGCTTGAACGGTACGAACACCAACACCTTCTTACTAGACTCATCTATTACTTCTCGGAGTACCTTGTAGCGGGGGGATATATCAAACTCAAGAGAGTCCCCATCGTCGGTGTATACCGCACCTGCGGATATTTGTAATAACTTGTTCATGTTAACTGCGGCATTGGCGGCGCTTATCTGTTCTCCTGCCGCCTGCATTACCATCTTATTCTTTAATTCTTTATAGTACTTAGTCTGTTGCCTAGTCAAAGGCACTTCTCTCTTGGTGTACACCATAGGTGGTAAGTCTAGGCACTCTTCCTTGGTGAACCGTATGGCAGGTTGCAGTACCCTATGCACTGTGTTGGTAGCATCTTCCTTCGGCACCCACTTAAAGTTTGTTACCTTACGCATTACTTGGTCGCGGAACGACCCAAAGAACCTAGGTACGCCATTGGGGTTAACGAGTTTGGCTATACCATACGCATCGGTAGGGCTTTGCGCGGCGGGAGTACCTGTCATCATCCACAACCACGTACTTGGCCCCACCAACTTGTTCATGGTCTTCCATCGTTTCGTTTGTGGGTTCTTGTAGTGCGTAGCCTCGTCAACGATTATGAGGTCAAACCCCCCGTTAGCCACGGCGTCTGCTACGATCTCCACTCCGTCATAATTTATTATCACGTACTCAGCATCGCCCTCGATTATCTTGGCGCGTTTAGCTTTTGCCCCATACGCCACGTCTACCTTGCGGTGCATAGCAAAACTGAATAGATCGTTACGCCACGCAGAATCCATAATAGATAGGGGGCAGACCACCAACACTCGACGTATCACCCCCTGCTTCATCAGGTAGTCTGATGCCCATATAGCACTGGCGGTCTTACCTGTACCCTGCTCGTTAAAGCAGAAAGCCTTGCGGTGCAACGTGAAAAAACTAGCTGTAGTCTTCTGGTGATCGAACGGAGTGTACTTACCTGTCCAATCGTACTTAGATTCTATTGGGGAGGGCGCATTGATATTCATGTTGCGCAGTACCTGTGTCTCTTCTAATCCCCAGTTAACAAGTACTTGGTTGTTTGCTAACTCCCTGCTCTTTGGTATAACCGATGTAACCTTTGCGGGGTTACGTAGCGTAAGTAATAACGCCTTATCATCTACTATCTTCATTTATCGCTCCGATACGAAATAGCATGAAGTGGGTGTCCACGTCACGCGAAAAAGTTTAATGGCCCTGCTTCGTCCATAGATAGGGCTAGGTCTACTTATGATCGGAGCGCGAAATGCTTAAACGCGCCCCCCTTCGGACTACTCGATTTTATGTCGCGTACCTACCACGGAGGCGCAATAGGTGTCCCAAGGAAAGGACACAACATCGTTTAACGACGCATCAAGCACGCGTCAACCACCAACCAAGGGAGTTCTTTACTTAGGCTTTCTACTGCCTTTATTTTTATAGTTGCGGCTACGGTTCTTTGAGCGATCCTCTACTGTAACACCGTCCTTATTAGTGCCACCTTTGCTCAGTGCTTTCTTGTGACTAACGTCTTTACCTTCACGCTTGTCAGCCTTACCGTTACCGTTAGCGTCTTTACCTTCTCTGTCCATCTTGCGTCTGGCACGCTGTCGCTCCATCCTAGCCTCGAACGCTTTACTGCCGACAGGGGCATTCACCTGCTTCTTTCTTTTACTGCGCATTAGTTTCTCCCGTTGTGTACGCACTCTGTAACAATACAGTGTCTACGACACAATCCACTTTGGTGGGCATTCCACACATCATTTTCAAATGCTTGTTCCATGCGGTTGTAGTCTGATAACCACTTCTCCCATAGCCTAGGCTCATCCGGCTTGGAGTAGTCTTCCTTTATTAACTCACCACACACTACAAATAATAGGCCGCCCTTCACTTTCTCTAGCTTGGGGTACATCTTGAACATGCTCATAGCCATCAGTTCTAACTGGCCTTTGTCCGCGTACCTAGTATTTTTACTTGTCTTATAGTCTACCACATAAGCTGTTTTGGTGCGTTTGTTTAGGATGACTAAATCGGCAATACCACGCCACCACACATTGTCATCTCGGAACCCGCACGGCTCTAGGTTCTCAGTAAGCCCCATCTCCAACTCGCACAGCTTCTCACCTTCTATGCCATTCAGTACATCAAGTACGTCTTTACAGTAGTTGTACTTTTCGGGTAGCGGAGTGCCATCCCTAATGTATTCCTCTGCGGCAAGGTGTACGGCAGTGCCATATAGCATGGCCTCTGTCTCTGGCTCCCTGTAGTCCTTTGCCACCTTGAGGTGGTAGAACTTCTTAGGGCACTGCTCGAACGACTTAATCTTTGAGAACGACCACGGGGTTATACTCATTCCGATTCTTTACCCTCTATAATACCTGCGGCCACTACTAACTCAGCTATCAACGTGTGCAACATATCCTTATCCATACATATAGTATTCTTGTGCTCCACAGTACCTTCCATCTCGCACTGCTCTATAAGTATTATCTCTTCCCCCTCTTTTGTTTCTCCTACTATTATAGTCAGGTAATCTCCGTCAGTTTCGGGGAAATTAGAGGTTACTTCTTTGGCACGCTTAAACTCGTTAATATCTGTTACGTTACCCAAACCATGCTCCTAGTATCATCAACACAACTGCAACACCTACCGCATGTACCCTACTAATTTCTACAGTACCAAGGGCGTACTCTACAACCTTAGTGCGTAATTCAGACACACTGCTACGTGCTTTCTTTAGTTCCCTGTCCGCGAACGCGTGGGCTTCTTTCATTGCTTTTTCTATATCACTCATCCTGCCGCCTCTCCGTATGATTTACCATTATCTGATTCGCACGTGATAGGCAAGCCTTCCGCCCAAGGTGCGGTGCTACTCATACACTCTTCAATGTAACGTGTAGCTTCTTTAAGTTGATCCTCTGGTACACAACATACCACGGAATCATGTACAGTCAAAGCGACCTTATACCTTTTAGCAATCGCTAACATCTGATCGCCAATGATACATCTAGCTATCGCTTGGCATATATTCTCTGTGACCTTACCGCCATATATCCTAGTGTACCCGCGCCGAGTCTTATACTTAAACTCCGGCCCACGCTCGCCCTGCTCGTACTGTAAGTCGTCATACCGCATCTTGAGTCCAGACGGCAGTAGTATCCAACCATTACGCCCGTCAGCCCCATACTTAACTATCCCATTGGGGCCGAGACTACCGGAGTTACCACGCGACATCTCAACCAGCATGTTCTGACAGTCACGCCATAACGTGTTTATCTTCCAGTTAGCGTCTCGGTAGATTCGGATTACCCTACGTGCTTCCTCTACGTCCATGTGGGTACCAAACGACTGTAGTTGGTCTGCAAAGCGTACCGCACCCATGCCATATCCTGCGCCCAAGATAGTAGTCTTACCTACAAAGCGTTGGTCTTTCGTGACCGCTTCTTCTGGTATGTTGTATATCTTAGACGCCATCTTTATATACACGTCTTCCTTATCGGTAAACGCTTGGACTAAATCATCCTGCCCTGCAAGCCACGCCAGTACACGCGCTTCGATCTGCGACGAGTCACAGTCAACCATCATGTACCCTTCGGGGGCAAGCATACTGTTCTTTAACTTCTTACCATTCACACCACGGCTAGGTAGATTCTGGATGTTGATCTTGTCATCGCCACCCCACCTACCAGTGTGTGCCGCGTAGTATCTTACAGGTACCGGGAGAAGTCCGCGTTTAGCTATACCTATAAACCTCTCAGTACGTGATTCCTCAAGCGTACTCTTGGTGCCTAGCCTAGCAGTTACGAGTGCTTGCACTCTAGGGTCAGAGTGGTTCTCCAATGCCTTGAACTGCTCGTCATTCTTAGCGAACGCGAACGTCTCTTTGTTAGTGGTAAGGCTTATCTTTGTAGGGGGTATAACGCCTAGCCCCTCAAGCAATTCGGCAAACTTAGGATTACTCATAAGTTCTTTCTTAGTAACACCAGAAGACGTTATCAAGTCTTCTTTTATCTGCTTGGTGTCTTCCAAGTGTTGCTCAAGTAGCCCTAAGTCCAACTCCAGTACAGGCTCCACGAACATACGTAACGTACAGTCTATGAGGCGTAACTCCCCCTTGGGGAACCCTCTGCCCATAACATTAAACAGCTTATAGGTTAACTCCACGTCATTGATGCAGTAGTCGCCGTACTTGTCTAACTCCGCATCAGTGAAGTCCAGCCTACGCTTACCTATCGCATCTAGTACTTCCGTCCCTTTAGCGCCGAGACCGTATCTCTGCGTAAGCGCATGGAGAGAGCCGCCAACTTCAACACCGTGAAGAGCACGAGCAATACAAAGGGTGTCAGTAAGAACGCGAGGATGAACGTCAAATAACCAACTAAGAATAGCGCCATCAAACAAAGTGTTATGACATAGTAGTACAGATGAACCCCAATCGAATGTATGTAAGTATTCTTTAAGTTCTTCGTGCGTACCACTAGCCCATTCTGTAGCATTGTTATTTACCTTTACACCTACACCCACTACCTCAAAACGAGGATCACGTATGTAGGCTTCTGTTGTCATCTTACGGAGAGAGAAGTCCTTGTCATAATACGTTTCAAAGTCAACCGTTATCAAGTCCATCTTCATCCTCCTCTATGTCCACTACTTCCATGTCTGCCTTGTGTTCGGCTTCGGTGATATGCTTGGGGGCTTCCTTATCCCCAAACACCTTATCCCAGTTATCCCTGAACGTAGCGGCTGTAGGACGCTGACGGCTACCCTTACTCATAGTCCATAACCTCTATTAACTTGTTTAGGTACCACTGCGCTTTCTGCAAGTCCTCTAACGGCTTGCCCTTCCGCTCGTACCTCCAAAGGTATTTCAGACAGGCACCCTTGCAGTACCCTTGGAATGCTTCGGCAGTCATGCTTGCTTCTATACCCTCAATACATTCGATATTGCCATAGGTATAGTGATTGGGGTGGTTGACCATATCATCGGGCGTGTCGGATATAGCCGTGCCCCAATGCTCTAGCCCAGTCTTTTCTATTGCAGGTGCTTGCGTACGTAATCTATCCCAGTCTTGCGGGGTTGCATCGCTAATACTCATACTATCCTCCGAGGATTTGTTTAATATCATTCATGTTGTCTTCATTAACTACGTACGCGATTCCGTACGCTTCGCTTATCTCTCTGAGATTCTTCTCCTGTAAAGCTGTTGGTGTGTTCTTACCCGCTTTACATTCGATCCCAAAGAACTTTCCGTTGTAGCAACCTACTATGTCAGGCACTCCGCTCTTACCGTATCCCCCAGTAGCAGGGAAAAAGTAGTAGCACCCTAACGCTTTCAGTTGCTCAACGATCTTCTTCTTAACCTTCCCTTCTGGCGTCATCGCCATAACCCTCTCCTTTTCGTCGAGAACTGGTATCAGTCCCTCTGTTATTTATATACCCAAAACGTGTGCTCGTCGATACGCCTACCAATACCCTCTACAGGTTCGGTGGGCGGTGTAGGGTCACACATCATCAGCACCGAGAGCCTTTCTTCAAGCCACTCTGGTACATCTTCATCCAGATCATATAACCCCTCACACTCCGAGTCAACACAATTCATACCCAAACACGTTACCTCGATACTGTTAGTGTACCCCAGCGTAGAAACGCGGTAAGCGTTAGGCATCTCTGTCGGATCGTCCCATATTGTATCACTGTGTGACATAGAACAGAGCCTCACTGTGGCGATACCCAACCTGCGGTATGTAGTCTCCCACCCCACATATAGACAGAGTAGACAGCTTACCCAGCACGCCATCGGGTAAGACATCATAATAAGTATCAAACTCCAACAGCCTAGTCCCATGCATATTGTGCATATCCCCCACGGAACACACATCGAACGCTTGCTTGCCTAACCTCTCGTATACTCGTACAGCATACATAGGCATCTCTGCGTCAGCCTTGGATTGAGCTTTCACCTCCTCGGCCACACGTAAAGACGTTAGGTTATCTGGCACAGTCTTATCCATGAACTCATGTCCAGAGTCCAGTAGCATGTACATCTCATTGAGTATTGGAGTGGTCGTTTCTTCATTTGTCTTGTCCCACCTCGCACCGAACAGTTGCGTCCACGCAGTGCCATGCTTAGTTTCAGTATCATCTACCGCGTGCATTAATGCACTCCTACACTTAGTCCTACTGGCAAGCACTACCTCACTGTGCGTACATCTGCGCAAGTACTTCTTTGCGTTCTGCTTGGCCTGTCCCTGTAGGGCAGTGATCTTTGTGCGGAACTCCGAAGAGTAGTTGCTGTGCTTGTTATTGGTTATGTCTCTACTGTACACACGGTACACCATCTTCTCGTTGGTATGACAGAACCCCACGTCTATCCAACCCATAGTGTATTCGTCCTCGGGGTAGTAAACGTGATACACCATGTCTCGACTATTGTCCTCGTTGTCAGGGCGTACCTCACAACCTCTGAAGGCTTTCTTTATCTCATTGATAAACCAATTCAACTCGTAACGGTTTGACGCGTTACCTACGGGTGAAGGCAGGGCAATCTTCTGTACGTCAGCAACCATATATAAACAGTACTTCCCCTCCTCGTTGTACGAATAATGTGATGCAGCCATGTTATTTCACCTCTCTGTATTCTTCAAACGACTCATTGAACTCGCCATAGTAGTTGATCCACGCGTTGAACTTGGTGCGGAACTTCTTAGGGTCACTTGTTAGACTGACGTTTTTGTCAGAAAACCCAGACCAGTATCTGTTACCCATGCTATCTGCTAACTCACACAGGAACGCGTGTACCATAGTGGTACGTTGCTCGTGTTGATCGTCCATTAGCATGTCTCTAAACGTGTTACCCTTGACTGTATTAGCGCCCCACGTTGCCTCGCGGTTTGACTCCCAGTCCATAGTGCCCTCAAGTATAGGGGTCATAGTCCACGCCCAGTGCAAGTACTCGTCGATAGCTTTCTTGTACGGTGCCTTGGCTTCCTTGTTAACACGTACTCGTATGACAGGTACAGGGTGCGGATCGCTAGTCAATGTCCATGCCCCGTTGTGTCGGTGCCCTGCGTCTGGCTCTATCGGCAGGGTCTGACTGGTAAGCACCACAGGCTTATCAATATCCTTGGGTAGGTAGTAGCGGCTCGTGACATACTGTATGTACTGCTTGCCGCTATCCACAACGAATCTCATGCCCAGAGGCATACATCGTTCAAGGAATGAGTACCTGCCATTGTGTGCGTAGTCACCCGTCTGGTTACGGAATTGTACTGTGTCAGTGCCATCGGCATTGCGAACCCAGACCACTGCGGCTTCGGCTATCTGCTGTTCCTCTGTCCTGTACCAGTTGTATGATTTGTACTTGTCCGCGTGAAGTTCATCTAGTAACACGTAGCACTTGGGTGATACCTTTACTACCCGCTCCCACTTACGTCTGCGATCCCCGATAGGCACTATGTTAGTACCCCTGATTGGTTTGGTGTTGTTATACAAATGTTCCACGTGCGTGAAACTGTCTAGCCCATAATTATACATAGCCATAATATTGCTCCGAGTTGTTTTGTTATAACACGTGTTATAACTTCTAGTTAGTTACCATTTGATTTACTACTAGGTATGCAACAAGTACACACAGCGCGAGTGCTCTATACCTGTAGTCTTCTTTCTCTTTATCGTCCATACCTTACCCCTGTTGTACGCGTTGCCACGCACGTTGCACTGTCCCCACGTCATTGCGGTCATAGTCACTGTCCACTGGTGTATCTCTGACGTGTTCATAGTAGAACTCCAACGCCTCGTCCACAGTGTTGATAGCCTCTGCCCACTCCATACGCATCTCCTCCGCAGTATGCCGGAGGCAATCTTTCGGGGCTTGCCTGTAATTGTTATCGCTCATATCAATCTCCTGTTTAACCATTCACCTGATAACTTCTCTGCATGTGTCTCGAAAGAACTCTTAAACGGGCGATCTGCTGACCTGTTGATAGCCTTGCCCTCGTAGTCATAGTTCTGGTACATAGGGCGCAGATGCCCGTCATGCACCTCCAACACCCTGTGTAGCCTAGTAGACATAGCATTTGGTTTGATGTTCGCAACCTTCGCGTAGTCCCTCGCGGAGTACATGTGTCCTGTTGTTAACTCAGGGTGCGAACCCATAAACTTTATAAGCCTAGCTGTCATAGCATATCCCTCGACTTGATGTGTACTGCCTTACCCTCATCGGGCACTGCGCTCTTGTTGTCCAGTATCGCCCAGAGTACGGGACAAGTCCAATCACCCCATCCAGAGTACAAGTAGCCATCGGTCAGAACGATACACGCTTGAGGCTTGATACCCTCGTCGGCCATGTACTGCGTGACACAGTTGACATCGGTACCACCACCACCCATAGGCTTGGTAGACTTGACCAGATTGTCTAACTCGTGCATGTCGTATGCCTCGTCACCCACAACACTGCTACCCCAGTACAGTAGACGTAGCTTGTCAGGTTTTACTGTGTCGCATACACCCTTGACCTCAGACAGAAACGCTGTCAACTCTCGTTGTCCGATAGAGCCTGACGTGTCAATGGCAATGACCAACTCACCCACCTGCTCACTGATACCGCTAGGCATGATGATACCCTGACTCATCAACCTGCGATTGGGTCGAGCGTATGTAGAGTAGTCGCTACCTGCACACGTGTTCTGTATGAACTCACGCAACACCTCACGCCAATCAATCTGCGGCTGTAGTAACTCGTCGAGATCGCGGTTGCCTGTACCGCCCATCTTACCTGCGGCCATAGCACCCTGACGTATAGCCTCGTCAATGTCACGCGCCAACTCACGCTTGTCCTCGTCGGATAGAGACTGCGCACCCTCCCAGTCATGCTCGTCAAGTCCTGCGCTACCACCACTGGGAGAGCTGGAAGGTTCACCATCACCCTCTGACTCGTCATCCTGTGAGCCACCACCCTGATCGTCTTGCGACTGCTCGTCCTGCTCCTTGCGTAGGATGTTGAACACCTGTGCGCTGTCCATACCACGGAACCGCTCATCGACTAGCCCACCCTCGGGTAGTGCGGCGAACCCATCTTGCCTGTTGTCATCGACGATCTTGATGTTGATAACGTAGTCACACGCGCAGTTAGCTAGATGCGGATCAATCTCATACATCCACTTCCATATCTCAAGGTGGCGGTGTAGCTTGTGCCCCTCGTCCTCGTGCAGTACTAGCCCACGCAATTCGGCATCGGTCAGTCCATCAACGAATGCACGTCCGTACTTCACATCACGCCCATTGGTACACGCTGTCGGTACATCGTCCTCGATAGTTTTCTCACCGATCATCAACACACCTGCTAGTGCTGTGTATCTCGGGTGTCCCATGATGGCAACGACTGCCTTTGACAGTCGCTCCTCCGCAGTAAGTTGTTTACCTATAGTCAACATAGTATCTCTCCTATACCTTGTCACTTGCGAACATGTAGTTGTTCTGCATAGCCCACGCGGTGAACTCCTTGCTCTGCATCACAACATCGCGGTGCGCATACGAGTTAGCACGTATGCCATTGGCGAACAGACCTTGCGCCTCCTTGTCGAGACGTTGCATGTACGTCACCCACGCATCAACCCAGTCACGTTGCATCGCACCCATAGCACGGAACACTGTCATGCACACGGCTGATGCTGACTCGGGTACTTTGGCATTGAGCGGGTCGTCCTTGATAGACTGTAGGCTCGGTAGTTGGTCGGCCAGTTTCACAAACGCCATCATATCCATAGCACCACGATCCCCGATAGTACCCATAAGTAAAGCTGTCAGGGTGTGATCGTCATACTGATCGCGTAACTTGAGTACGTCACTCGCGGCCTCCAATGATCTTGGGGTGATAAACGCGGCACGCGACTGCTTGGGGTGGAAGATGTACGGGTTGTCATCGGGGTTCTTCACGTCCTCGAATCCTTGCAACACCTGCGGGAACTCGCGCACGAAACCTAGCACACTGTGATCGACCCCGTTGCTGATACCCCAGTCGATAAACTCGTCACTGGTAGACTTGCGTGCTGTGACAACTGTGATGCGATTACGTGAGTGTGGTGGTAGCAAATCGCCCACACCCTCTGCACCTAGATTGGTAGTAGCAAACACAATGCTACCCTCTGGTAACTTCTTATTACCTACCTTATGCTCTAACATAGTAATGTTTAGGGCATTCTTGACTGATGGATTCGCCTTACCTAACTCATCAATGTTGATTATTAGTGGCTTGCCGTGATGTATACCGAACTCCTCATTGGGTAGGTATGTCACGTATCCCTCATCGGTATTGAGTGATGGTATGCTGATGTCACCCAAGTCCTTGGTCGTACAGTCAAAGTAACATGGCACGTGGTCAGGGAATCTATCTGCTAACGTCTTGAGCAGTGATGACTTGCCGTTACCCATGTGACCCTGTACGAGTATGGTGCGTTGGTGGCCAACAGTAGCGATAGCGTTGGCGATTTGGTCTAGCGATAATGCGTACATAGCTTGCGTATTCATAATGGTATTGCTCCGATTGTTTTGTATACATATGTATACATTTAGTTTAGTTACAGCGTTTCAACAATGCGACCATCAACGGCCACGATTTTGTAATACGACACGCGGTGCGTACGTAGCGTGCGTAGGTTCTTGTAGTGCTTGGTGCGCTTGTAGTTGCGCACACGTAGCACTGTTTGCCCGTCAAGGTTTCCCAGTATCTGGCGGTCGTTTGAGTCATAGGCTTCAACGTAATACATTATTCGATCTCCTCCAGTTCATTAGCATCAGCAGACTCAGCTACCCATGAGAAATCCATATTGCGGCTACTAGTGAACAACTTCACACTGCCGTCGTCGTTTAGTAACTCGTTACCATCCTCGTCAACTTTGTAGAACTGTATGTCCCACACTTCGACTGAATATTTTTTGTCCATGATTACATCCCCAATGATGGTAGTAGGCCGTGCCCAGTTTGGGGCTGTACTTGCCTCAGTACATCGTCCACTGCCCGTTTGGTTTCGGCACGGAACCCCTCGTTGTTACGCAACCCATCGGGAGTGACACCGCGTAGCGTATCGTCTAGCTTACGCGCCATCTCGGCCATCTGGCTGTCACCTGTCACGTTGCACACGTCAAGCAGTCCTACTATGTCTAGCACGTTCTCCACTAGCGAATCGCGGAACACTTTCTTCTTGTCATCGCCGCCGTAGTCTAGTCGCTCGGACATATTAGACAGAGCCTTGTACGTACGCTCCCACACATCCTGCATGGCAGCCCCCAACTGCTTACTGTAGTACTCGTTATAGTGTGACTCCAACACGTCACGTTGCTCGTTGCCCACGTCCACACGAAAGTCACCGGCCTCCGGTATCGGTATGTACGAGATGTTGAACGCGAACTTCTCACGCAGCGACCACTCACTAGGGTAGTCATCGGCTCGAAACAAATTACCAAGCCGTGCCTGTGCCCTGCTCACCTCCCACGTGTAGTTGTTACAGAACGTATCGACCATGCGCTCGAACTCGCTTTGCAACTCGGTCATCTGTTGGTGGTACTTGAAGTACTGCGCTGTCGGTAACAGTCGCATACCCAGATCGCTCCACGGCATTGTCATGCTGTAGTGCTTGTTACGTGTGTTGGCCACGAATTTCTGTATGGCGGTCAACTCGTCGCAGTTACCCAGTAACTTCTTATTGACTGATGCCGTACCATTATCGGCATGGTTCTGGTTCGTCACTCTTACGGATGCTGACTTGTCTTTCTTGCGTCCAGTCCAGCAACTGATCTTCAACTCTCCCAACATGGCACTCGATCCGATTGATGGTGCGCTTGCCTGTGGTGCTGTTGTTACTACCATTTGATTTAGATTGTTCATAACTGTATTGCTCCGATTGTTTTGTATACATATGTATACATTAGTTTAGTTTTTCGACCTTCTTGCTTATGTCGTATATGACCTGCTCCAATAGCGCGTCTACAACATCTGCTTTGCCCTTGTGCAATGCAACGACTGCACTTTTAAGTACAAGGGACATTTCTTTCAACTCGCGGGTCTGCTTACCAACTATCTCACGCACCTCGTTCTGGTGGTGAATCTCCGCGTGCCTCAGTGCTTCGCTCATAACTGTATTGCTCCGATTGATTTGTATACATATGTATACATTTAGTTTGCGTTGACACGTTTAGCTGTGTCGCCCCGTAGGCCATAACTCGACCTACTAAAACCATTATACAGGAATGACGGCTTATGTCAAATGGTACACAAACGTGTTGTTTAGTGTGTAGCGGTGTAGTGTACTACGTTGTACCAGTGTGTACCTACGTGTGGTCTGTAAGTTACTGATATTTATACAATGTTACTTTGTTACCTTTTTGGTGGAAATATGAGGGTATTATTTTAAGGTGAAAGGGGAGGTAACAAAGGGAGGATTTTTTGAACTCCGGATACTATTTTTGTAAAAGGTAACATTATAAATTATTTATTAAAAAGAGTATAAAAAAGGCCATTTTCCGCACATGCCTAGTCATGCACTGTCACGAAACAGCACGTTTAGATACTTTTTGTATTGTTACTTTTTGGCCGAAAAAAAGGTAACATTGCGGTAACATTACAAGAAAAAAAGTAACATTGTAAAAGTAACAACGCGCTACGCAGGTTCTGAACTGGTATCAGAGAAATGTATACATATGTATACAAACCAAAAACGTCCACGCGCTAACGTGCCATGCTATGCGCTACGCAGATTCTGAACTGGTATCCGCCGCATGTTAACTCGCCACGCTGTGCGCTATGCGCTACGCAGGGGTCTAACTGGTATCAGGCGAATACGCTATGCGCTACGCAGATATAGAACTGGTATCAAACGACTTTTCTCGGGGCGAAAAAAAGCCCCGCCGGAGCGGGGCAAGGATTGCAGGGGAGTTAAAAAGGATCGAGTCCGTGGATTGCATGTTGATGGTTCTCGAAGGATAGCCATTCGGTTTCCAGTGATTCGGGAATACGTTCAGCGTGGTTATAGGTGGCCATATATCTGGCGGTCTCAATTGAGTGCCCTTGGCGGAGGTAGTAATCAACCGCATCAGCTTGTAGCAGGTTTAACAATTTTTGATTTTTCATAATGGTTACCCTTGTATCAGTACCCAGAGGATAGTTAACAGAATGCCTGCCGCCGGAATTAAAACTATCGTGACCAGCGCGGCCAGTATTGCATCAGTGATTTCATTACGCGTCATAACTTACTCCTGTTGGATGGCCATCCTTGGCCGGTGGTGATCAGTGTTTAACTACAATCTGTTGAGCCTTAGCTAACAGATCAATCAGTGCCACTACATCAAAGTCCGGCGCTTCAATTGCCTGCGCCCTCTTGGCCGCCTGTTGTAGTGACTCCAGTACCTTAGCCGCTGACCCCGCCGCCTTGGCTTGGCCGGTGGGCTGTTGGGGTGCCCTAGTAGCTTTATTTTTCTCGGACTCTCTGGCTTTAAACTCAGGGTCTTGGCGTAATCTCATAGCCTTCCTATCGTCCGTTATTTTCTTATTTACGTCAGTCCGTAACTTATTTTTCTTGGCTATATCCTCCTTGCTAAGTGCTTTATTAGGCGTCTTGTATAGCTTCGGTGCCCATGCTCCGAACCCTTTCCGCCGCGCCGCTAGTAGCGCCTCCCTCAACTCCGGCGTGGCCGTTGATCCCTCAGCCTTAACCGGTAAGAAATCAGTCCAAAGCATGCCGTCACTGATCATTTGATCATAGGCCGCCTGCGCTTGCTTACGGGCACTTTCCTCCTTGCTGGAAGTCTTACTTAATAAATCAGCCGCTTTCGGGGTGAATCGGGCTGGTAGTGCTGCTGCTTCATTTACGTTTTTCATAATAGTATTACCTTGTAAAATGCGCGGGCTTGTAGCGGTGCCGCGTTAACCGATCAAATCCGTTATTGGCTTTGATGGTTCGCATAATAACAAGTTTACCCCTGTT
>Ga0209374_1001154_pt1 | contig 26754 bp, 26 predicted proteins | sample SaaInlLV_DNA_10m_FD_184683 | JGI IMG/M metagenome (GOLD analysis project Ga0209374, IMG submission 184683) | Marine microbial communities from expanding oxygen minimum zones in the Saanich Inlet - SI075_LV_DNA_10m (SPAdes) (version 2) | ecosystem: Environmental > Aquatic > Marine > Unclassified ... | reverse complement strand
GTATCGTGGGGTTACACTTGCAGGCTATATGCCGATCCGTACCGAGATCGATCCACTGCCGACGATGGCCGAGGCTGCGGCCTATGGCTGGGTTGGGGTGCCTGTCATTCAACGCGCCGGTGCCGCGCTGCTGTTCAGTCGCTGGGATCCGGAGTGTGCGCTCAAAGATGGGCCGTTTGGTGCAAAAATCCCGCAGATTGACCAATTTTTTGAGCCGGAAATTTTGATTGTCCCTCTAGTGGCCTTTGATCGCCATGGCGGGCGCTTGGGCTATGGCGGTGGGTTCTATGATCGCACCCTCGAAGGATTGCGCCAGCGGCGCAGAACGCTGGCGATTGGCTTTGCCTATTGTGCTCAAGAGGCCAAGGCATTGCCGCTTGAGCCAACCGACCAGCCGCTTGATATGATCGTGACCGAGCAAGGTGTGATCGAGCTTTGAGGCGCCATTTGTCGTTCTAGCATGCTTTACTCTTGTTGGCCTTAGTGAAAGCGTTTACCCTTATGCAGTATGAGATTTAAAAATATTCGCGCTTTTGAATTTATCGCGCTCATGTCATTTACCATGTCTTTGGTCGCCGTCAGTATTGATGCTGTGCTACCCGCTTTGCCGGCTATTGCACTGGAGTTGGGGTTTATCACGCTTCAACACAGCCAAATGGTGGTGTCGCTTTTTGTGTTGGGTATGGTGTTTGGCGAACTGTTGTTTGGTCCGCTTTGCGATGCTAATGGGCGCCGGCCTGCGCTGGTTTTGGGGGTGGGAGTTTTCTGCCTTGGCACTGCGATTGCGATGGGCGCTGACAATTTTGAACAGATGGGTCTGGCGCGGGTACTGCAGGGTCTTGGGGCTGCGGGGCCAAAGATTGTCTGCCGTGCTGTGATACGCGACCGATTTGAGGGGGCGGCGATGGCGCGGATGATGTCGCTGATTTTTACCGTTTTTATTCTGGTCCCAATGATCGCGCCGATGATTGGTCAAGGTTTGCTTCTGGCGGCGGGCTGGCGCTGGATCTTCGGTCTGTATCTGTTTTGGGCCGGGATTGCCGGGCTTTGGTTTATGATCCGGCAACCTGAAACTTTGGCGCGGGACCAGCGCGTTCCGCTGTCTCTGAAACGGTTGTGTCTCAATTCCGGTCGTATTTTTAAAAGCCGCAAAGTCATGGCTTATACCTGTGCTTCGGGGATGGTATTTGGGACACAATTGCTGTTTCTGGCCACTGCCCAAGCGGTATTTTCGCAAATTTACCACGTGGGTTCAATGTTTGCGGTGTATTTCGCGGTTTTGGCGGCCAGTCTTGGTTTGGCCACGTTGATAAACAGTCGTTTGGTGGCCACCTGTGGCATGCATAAAATGGTGCACTACGGCGCGGTGGGGCATATAAGCTTTGCCGGGCTTTTGTTTGGGGCAAGTCTGGTGACAGACCCAGGGCCAACGTTTGTCTGGTTTATGGTCTTGCAGTTTATGATGCATTTTTGCATGGGAATTGTATTTGGCAATCTCGGTGCTTTAGCCATGCAGCCGCTGGGCCGCATCGCCGGTTTGGGAGCATCGCTGATGGCGGCGGTCTCAAGTCTGATTGCGGTGTTATTCGCCACTCTTTGCGGGTGGTTTTATGACGCAACTTTACTGCCATTGGCGTTGGGATATTTTGCCGCCGGTATGGTGACGTTGCAGTTGTTGCGGATCGGGCACAGAGCCTCGGGCGATGTGGTGTATCCTGTCAATTTGTCCGACGCGCCGGTCCCGAATTAACGCGCACCTGTGTTTGGGGATGTGGGATGCATCGTTGTTACGGTTTTACTTGCCCTTGGCGCCGCGCCGCCCTAGGAGCAGACGGATGAGATGTCTTTTTTTAGGTGATGTGATGGGCCGCGCCGGACGGCAGGCCATCCAAGAGCATTTACAGACGCTGCGACGCGACTGGAAATTGGATTTCGTCGTGGTCAACGGCGAGAATGCCAGCAATGGTGCCGGGCTGACCGGTGAGCATGCACAGCTGTTACTGGAGGCCGGTGCAGATTGTCTGACGCTGGGTGACCATGCATTTGACAAAAAAGATATGTTGCAGGCGATTGAAGGCGAGAGCAGAATTATCCGGCCGATCAATTTTGCCAAGGGCGCTCCGGGGCGGGGTCACCGGCTGTTCACCGATGCGCGTGGCCGCAAGATATTGGTGCTGCAAGTGTTGGGGCAGGTGTTTATGAAGCGCCCGTTTGACGATCCGTTTTCGGCCGTTGATCAGGTGCTGCGGGCGCATCCTTTGGGCGGTCTGGCGCAGGCGATTATCGTAGATATTCATTGCGAGGCGACCTCTGAGAAAATGGCCTTTGGCCATTTTTGTGACGGGCGGGCAAGCCTTGTGGTTGGCACCCATACCCATGTGCCGACCGCTGATACCCAGATCTTATCTGGCGGCACCGGCTTTCAATCTGATGCCGGCATGTGCGGTGATTACAACAGCGTCATCGGTATGGATAAAGCGGAACCTCTGCGGCGGTTTATCACTGGCATGTCGAAATCACGTTTCGAGCCGGCTGATGGCCCGGCGACCCTTTGCGGTGTATTTGTCGAGACCGACGACCGCAGTGGCAAGGCGCTGCGCATCGAGATGATCCGCTATGGGGGCCGTTTACAGCCTGCCTGTGCATGATGGCGCAGCGCGGTTTTTATACGCTTTGCCTGTTGATTATGGGGATTGGCTGGGGCGCGACTATTCCGCTGACCAAGGTCGCGGTGAGTGAGGGGTATCAAGAATTTGGCTTGATTTTCTGGCAGCAAATCATCTGCGCTTTTGTACTGGGCATAGTTTTATGTATCCGCCGGCAAGGCGTGGGTCTTGGCCGTCCGCAAATTGTGGCGTACGTTATCATAGCTGTATTTGGCACCGTGTTACCAAACACGGCATCCTATGAGGCGGCCGTGCATTTGCCGGGGGGTGTCTTGGCAATTTTAATTTCGACCGTGCCAATGTTTGCCTTTCCAATCGCTCTGCTGCTTGGAATAGAACGGTTTTCGTGGCGGCGCACAGCGGGGCTTTGTTTGGGTCTGTTTTCGGTGATGCTTATGGTCGCGCCCGAGACCAGTCTACCAGAGCAGATGGCTGTCGTGTTCATTCCAATCGCTTTGATTGCGCCCATTTTTTATGCATTTGAGGGCAATTATGTCGCTAAATGGGGAATCGGTGGATTGGATCCGGTTCAGGCGCTCTTTGGCGCGTCCCTGGTGGGCAGCGTAATATCACTTATCTTAGCTCTGGGGTCGGGACAATTTATCGACCCGCGCGGTCCGTGGGGCCTGCCGGATTATGCTTTTGTCACCAGTTCTCTGATGCACGCAGTCATTTACACGGCATATATTTGGCTGGTGGGTCGTGCCGGACCGGTCTTTGCAGCCCAAGTCGCCTATCTGGTCACATTATTTGGCATCTTTTGGTCGGTATGGCTGTTAGATGAAGCGTATTCAAAGTATGTATGGTTGGCCTTAAGCTGTATGCTTTTGGGGATATTCTTGGTGCTGCCCCGCTATAGAAAAAATACAAGGGTGCTTGCTGAACCCTCTGACATCGGCACTTGAAAGAACTGAAAAGACCGTATTTCTGATTTTGATCAGGGCAGGGCAGGGCAGGGCAATCCACAATGAGCACCGGTGCGCGGATATTTGCAGGGTAAGTTCTATCCAATGTTGTAGCAGGATTGTTTCGTCTATTGCGACGTGTGTTTCCTCAACGTGAAATTATGGATAGCTCTGAACGCGTCTGATCACCGGGGTAGCAACGGGGTATTGGAAAGCGTAGGCGCGGGCGCATACCCCATTTAAGTTGTCCTACCCTCCGCCCGATGTGCCTCTTTGGGCGACTGTCGGGTTGCAGGCCCACCCCGCTGTGACTTATAGAATATAACAGGAATTCAAGTTAGACGGAGTTTACGATGGCCGGTCACTCAAAATGGGCAAATATCCAGCACCGCAAAGGGCGTCAGGATGCTGTGCGTTCGAAATTGTTCTCGAAGCTTTCGAAAGAGATCACAGTTGCCGCAAAAATGGGTGACCCGGATCCGGAAAAAAATCCCCGTTTGCGGATGGCGGTTAAAGAGGCCAAATCGGTTTCGGTGCCCAAAGACGTTATTGACCGTGCGATCAAGAAATCTACCGCCGGTGAAGGCGATGATTACGAAGAAATCCGCTATGAGGGCTATGGTCCCAATGGCGTGGCCGTGATTGTTGAAACGATGACTGATAACCGTAACCGCACGGCGTCAACTGTGCGGTCTACTTTTACTAAAAACGGCGGTAATCTGGGTGAAACAGGCTCCGTTGGTTTTATGTTTGAACGTACGGGTGAAGTAGTTTACGCGGCCACAGCCGGGGATGCGGATACGATTATGATGGCGGCGATTGAAGCGGGTGCCGACGATGTCGCTAGTGGCGATGAGGGGCATGTGATCACCTGCGCTGATTCTGATTTGAACATGGTTGCCACAGCGCTTGAAAGCGAATTGGGCGAAAGCGTTTCTACGAAATTGATCTGGAAACCGACAATGACCACCGAGTTGGATCTAGAGGGTATGCAAAAGTTGATGAAACTCGTGGATGCTTTGGAAGATGACGACGATGTGCAACGCGTCACGTCAAACTTTGAAGCTTCTGATGAAGTTATGGATCAGCTGTAACCCTATTACCAAGTATCAAACCCGCATTCAGTGCTGACAAAGCGTCCTGTCTTTTAGATACGGTTTTGCGCTGTGCAATGCTGGGATTTATAGTCAAATCAACCAGTGCGTCGTGAGGTCACCTTAATCCGCAGTTTTTCTGAGGGCGTGGTTTTGTTGTTTTTTGGGTCTTTTAAGTGGGGCTATTCCAGACTGAAATATTGTTGGAAAATTCTTGAGCTGCAGATGCTGGCTTAAACAAACGCAGTTCCCGCAAGATTTCCGGCTTTGGAATTGTAAGGGCAGAAAAAATATTGGGCATGATAGAATTTGTGAGCGAAATAGGCTTGAAACATGTATCAACATGTAACATAGTTTGTGATATATTTCCAAGGATAATACCGGCGTTGGTTTGAAAGGGTGCATTGTGTATAGATATACTGCCGTAGCTCAATTGCGAGAAATAGTAATGACCATGGAGCGTGACCTTGGTCTGATTGCATTGTCTCATAATGAAAAAGATGTCTTGTACGCAGTGCAGTCTGTTTTGGCAGTCTCTGACGGCGTAGCCAAATCAGATGAGATCAGATCCCATGATCTTGTTCGGGATATGTCGCAACCAACATTCCATCGCGCATTGAAAAGCCTCTTGGCGCGGGGTCTTCTCCAACATGCACCGGACACCAAGGCAGGGTCGTACGTTATTTAAGAGCAGTCGCTCTGTCTCAGATTGATTGTTGTTTTGACTTCAAAGTATGTACTTTGATGACTGTCACGATTTGTTTTTTCGGGACAGGGGTCGGTAGCCTATAACCGGACAGAATTGGCAATTTTGTTTGACGGTACAGGTCACGCTCTGCCGTGTATCCGATCCTTGAGAGCAAGAGGTCCGTATGGTAGTTTCGGATTTTGCGCGTGTTAAGGATGTCGTTTGGCCAATTTTATTTCCGGGTTTAGCTTGGGCTTATCGCTGATCATGGCGATTGGGGCACAAAATGCTTTTGTGCTCAAATCGGGGCTGCGGCGAGAGCACATTTTTATCATATGTACTCTGTGCGCTGTCAGTGATGCGGTGCTTATTGCAGCAGGCATCCTTGGGTTTGGCTCTTTATTAGATGCTGTGCCAAGTCTGGAAATCGTCATGCGGCTGGCTGGTGCGTGCTTTTTGTCTGTGTATGGATGCAAGAGCTTTTTATCCGCGTGGCGTGGGGGCACAAGCCTGCAGGCTGCTGGCGCATCCAGCACATTGCTGGCGTCGGTTCTGACCTGCCTTGCGTTGACTTGGCTCAATCCGCACGTTTACCTTGATACAGTGGTTCTGCTGGGGTCGATTGCGGCCCAACACGACGACCGCTTTATTTTTGGGGTGGGGGCTGTCAGCGCGAGTTTTGTATTTTTCTACACGCTCGGCTTTGGTGCGCGGTTGCTGGCGCCGGTGTTTTCCCAACCGGTGGCTTGGCGGATCCTCGATGCGTGCGTTGGGGCGCTTATGTGGGCGATTGCGATACATCTGTTTTTTAACTGATCAGCTCTTGCCTGTTGTTCAAATATAAGCGTTTATCACCGAATGTCTGAACCTTCATCATCGCGGCCCGGGGTTGGTATTGCCTGGATGGTCTTCACCGGGATTCTGTTTGTGATGGTCACTGGGTTGGTGAAATATCTTGGTCCCACAATGCCCGCGCCTCAAGCGGCTTTTCTACGCTACGCTCTGGGGCTTGTCTTGTTGGTGCCGATGCTGCCGTTCCGCGAGGGGCTGCATTTGCAGAGACACCAATTACACTTGTCGATCTGGCGTGGCGTTTTGCATTCAGGTGCCGTGGCGCTGTGGTTTTTCGCCATGGCCCGTATCCCGATCGCCGATGTAACGGCTATGAATTATATGGCGCCGATTTATGTCACTGTCGGGGCGGCATTATTCTTGGGAGAGCGTTTGGCGCTGCGCCGTTTGGCAGCGATTGCATTTGCTTTGTTCGGGGTCATGATTATCCTGCGTCCTGGCTTTCGCGAGATCGGTACCGGGCACATGGCTATGGTGCTGGCCACGTTGTTTTTTGGTGGCTCGTATCTCTTGGCCAAGCGATTGACCGACGAAATTCCAGCCGGACTGGTGGTTGTCTTATTGTCGGTCATCGTAACCATCGCGTTGTTGCCCATGGCGCTGGTGGTTTGGGTGCCGCCCAGCGGATCTGATTTGATGATTTTATTCCTCGTTGCCTGTATTGCCACTTTGGGTCATTATACAATGACGTTGGCTTTTAAAGCCGCCTCTATTTCGATCACGCAGCCCGTTACGTTCTTGCAACTGGTCTGGGCGGCTACTTTGGGTGTGGTTGTCTTTGGCGAGGCGATTGATCCGTTTGTGGTGCTTGGCGGGGTGATTATTCTGGCATCAGTGACGTTTATCAGCTGGCGTGAGGCAACATTGCAGCGTCGTCTACGCACGCCGCCGGTGCCCGCAACCAAAGTTTAGGAGGCCATACTTTATTTTTAAACTGGAATTTTTATGACTTTATTTTTCACCAATAAAAATTATCGACTGTTGTTTTCGGCCTCTGCTGTGTCGAACCTTGGGGATGGGGTGTCGGCATTGGCGCTGCCATGGCTGGCCAGTCTGATAACCCGCGATCCAATGCTGATTGCCACCGTGGCTTTTGCCACCCGTCTGCCTTGGTTCCTATGCTCAATTCCTGCTGGCGTGATAACCGATCGCTATGACCGCAAACATCTGATGGTTGGCGCGGATATCCTGCGAATGATCTTGACCGCCGGGTTGGTGGTCTGCGCGCTGACGATCCCGCAGCCGGCGCCGGCAGGAGCAGCATTTACTGCGATATTGATGGTTTCAGGGCTGGCATTTTTGCTTGGACTGGCTGAAGTGGTACGCGACAACGCGGCTCAAACCGTTTTACCCTCTGTTGTGGCCAAGTCCGATCTGGAACGCGCCAATGGTCAATTGTGGAGCATCGAACAGATAATGGGGGCTTTCATCGGCCCGCCGCTGGCCGGATTTCTAATCGCTTGGGCTGTGCCTGCACCGTTTGTACTGGATACGTTGAGTTTTGCCTTGGCGGCCGGAATGGTGCTTTTCATCGCAATTCCACCCCGACCTGTGGTGATCCGGCGTTCGGTCTGGCGTGAGGCGGTCGAGGGTATGGTTTGGATACGGTCCCATCGGGTCATTTTACAACTGGCACTGATGCTGGGGGTGATGAACGCACTGGGGATGTTGGTGGTGACAATTTTGGTGTTGTTTTCACAAGAGGTGTTGGGTCTTAGCGTGACCCAACACTAACTATTGTTGATCGCCGGTGCGGCGGGAGGCGTGGTTGGGGGGCTTATCTGTCCGAAAATAGCTGCCTTGATAGGCCGCCGAAGAGCTTTGCACTGCGCGCTTCTGGGCGTGGCTGTGAGCAATGCGCTGCTGGCGCTTGTGCCTTCTGTGTTGATCGTGGCATTGGCACTGTTTTTGGAAATGTTTGCGGCACTGTTGTGGAATGTGGTGACTGTGTCGTACCGCCAGCGCTTTATTCCCGATGCGTTGCTGGGGCGGGTCAACAGCATATACCGTTTTTTCGGGTGGGGTTTGCTTCCATTTGGGGCGCTGGCATCCGGTGCGATTGTGGTCATGGCCGAACCGGACCTAGGCCGGGCGCTGGCTTTGAGAATGCCTTTTGTGATTGCGGCGGCGGGATCATTTGCAATATTGCTCTGCGGACTTGTTTGGTTGCAGATTGATGATGAATGACGGTTTGCCGGTATAGGGCTGCTCGGCGGAAGGTTGTGTTATTTTACGTGATTTTTATTGATTGACGGATCAATCAAAAAACATTTAGACTATAGATGACTGTAAAAAGGAGTTAAAATGCCAAAAGTTGGGATGGAACCGATCCGCCGTGCGGCATTGGTCAAGGCAACGATCGCCGAAATTGGCGAGGCGGGCACACTTGATGTTACGGTCAGCCAGATCGCCAAGCGCGCCGGTATGTCCAGCGGGTTGGCCCATCATTATTTTGGCGGAAAAGATCAGATTTTTTTGGCTGCGATGCGTCATACATTGGCATTATACGCCGCCGAGGTGCGTGGGGCACTGTCGATGGCGTGCACGCCGCAAGACCGCATCGGGGCCATCGTCCGCGCCAGTTTTGCGCCCAGTCATTTTCAACGCGATGTCATCGCCGCATGGCTTAATTTTTATGTTCTGGCACAAAGCTCACAACAGGCCCGACATCTGCTTGGTATCTACCAGCGGCGGTTGCAGTCAAACCTGATCTTTGCACTGCGCCCTCTGGTGGGGTCGCGGTCGGTGGATGTGGCCGAGCAACTGGCAGGTATGATCGACGGGCTTTATCTGCGCCAAAGCCTTGGACAAACCTTGGCCGACCCTGAGAGGGCGATCAAACACGTGATGCGGGCCGTGGCCTTGGAATTGGCGCAGGGGTCGCCACGATGAAGCGCAATATCCTGATTTTCATGGTGGATCAACTTAACGGCACCTTGTTTCCCGATGGGCCGGCTGACTGGTTGCATGCGCCAAACCTAAAACGTCTTGCGGCCCGATCAACGCGGTTTAAGCGCGCCTATACCGCTTCGCCGCTATGTGCGCCGGGGCGGGCGAGTTTTATGTCCGGTCAATTGCCCAGCGCCACGCGGGTTTATGACAATGCAGCCGAGTTCACTTCGTCAATCCCGACCTATGCCCATCACCTGCGCCGTGGTGGATACCAGACATGCCTGACCGGAAAGATGCATTTTGTCGGCCCCGACCAGTTGCATGGCTTCGAAGAGCGGTTGACCACCGATATCTATCCGGCCGATTTTGGCTGGACCCCCGATTATCGTAGGCCTGGTGAACGGATTGAATGGTGGTATCACAACCTTGGCAGCGTCACCGGCGCTGGTATTGGCGAAACCTCGAACCAGCTGGAATATGACGATGAAGTTGCCTATCAAGCCACCCGCAAGCTCTATGATCTGGCGCGCGAAGAGGATGTGCGGCCGTGGTGCCTGACGGTCAGCTTTACCCATCCGCATGATCCCTATGTGGCACGTAAAAAATATTGGGACCTTTATGAGGATTGCGATCACCTGCTGCCGCAGGTGCCGTCCATTCCTTACGCAGATCAAGATGCTCACTCAAAGCGTATTTTCGACGCCAATGACTGGCGGTCCTACGAGATTTCCGAGGCGCAGATCAAAGCCTCGCGGCGGGCGTATTTTGCCAATATCAGCTATCTTGATGACAAGATCGGTGGGATTTTGGACGTCCTTGAGATGACTGGGCAAGAGGCGACGATCCTGTTTGTATCAGATCATGGCGATATGCTTGGGGAACGTGGGCTGTGGTTCAAAATGTCGTTCTTTGAGGGTGCGGCGCGGGTGCCTTTGATGATCGCGGCTCCTGAAATGGCACCGGGTGTTGTCACCGCGCCGGTTTCGACCATCGATATCTGCCCGACGCTGTGCAATTTGGCGGGTATCAGTATGGCTGAGGTCATGCCTTGGACCCATGGTGAGAGCTTGGTGCCCCTCGCGTCGGGTGGAGCGCGCCGTCAAGCGGTGGCGATGGAATATGCAGCAGAGGCGTCTTATGCGCCGCTTGTCAGCCTGTGTTCGGGGTGGTGGAAATACATCCGCTGTGCGCTGGATCCTGAGCAGCTGTTTAATCTTGAGACCGACCCGCATGAGCTGTGCAATCTGGCGTCTAACCCGCAGTATGCAAAGATTTTGCAGGATTTGCGCGACCAATCCCATGCGCTGTGGGATTTGGATCGGTTTGACGCTGAGATCCGTGAGAGCCAAGCCCGTCGCTGGGTGATCTATGAAGCGCTGCGCGAGGGAGGCTATTACCCTTGGGATTATCAACCGCTGCAAACAGCCTCAGAGCGCTATATGCGCAATCATATGGACCTCAATGCCTTAGAGGCCAAAAAACGCGTTCCGAAGAGGACGTGAGATATGTACCCTAGGCCTACTCTACTCAAATTAAGGAATAAGCGATGACTTTCATTCAGCCCGCGGCCAGCCATTTTATCAACGGTCGCTATGTGGACGATACTAACGGCCCGGTGCTTGAGCTGATCTATCCTGCCAACGGACAGCCGTTGGGCCAGCTACATGCGGCGACACCTGCCATTGTCGAAGAGGCTTTGGCCAGTGCAAAACAGGCCCAAAAAGCCTGGGCGGCCACCAGTGGCACCCAACGCGGGCGTATTCTGCGCCGGGCAGCTGATATGATCCGAGCCCAAAATCACGCCCTGTCGGTGCTTGAGACGTATGACACTGGCAAGCCCTTGTCCGAGACGCTCTGTGCGGATGCGACCAGCGGCGCGGATGCGTTGGAATATTTTGGCGGCCTTGCGGGTAGTCTTACCGGCGAGCATATCCAACTGGGCGAGGATTGGGTCTATACTATCCGCGAGGCGCTGGGGGTCTGTGTCGGAATTGGAGCATGGAATTATCCCACTCAAATCGCCTGTTGGAAAGCAGCCCCTGCGCTGGCATGCGGCAATACAATGGTGTTTAAACCATCAGAAACAACACCGGTATGTGCTTTGAAAATCGCGGAAATTCTGTCACTCGCCGGTCTGCCTGACGGGGTTTTTAACGTCATTCAGGGGCAGGGTGATGTGGGGGCGTCGCTGGTGGGTGATGAGCGGGTGGCCAAGGTGTCTTTGACCGGATCAGTGCCTACGGGTCGCAAGGTCTATGCCGCCGCGGCCGCTGACGTCAAACATGTCACCATGGAGTTGGGTGGCAAATCACCGTTGATTGTTTTTGACGATGCCGACGTTGAAAATGCGGTTGGTGGTGCGATACTGGCAAATTTCTATTCTTCGGGTCAGATTTGTTCAAACGGCACCCGGGTGTTTGTACACAAAGATATCAAGCAGGCGTTTCTAACGCGGTTGGTCGAACGACTGAAGCAAGCCGTGATTGGTGACCCGCTGGATGAGAGGACAAATTTTGGGCCGATGGTCAGCCAACGGCAAATGGATATTGCACAATCCTATATCGCCAAAGGCAAGGAAGAGGGCGCGCGACTGGTCTATGGTGGAACTCGGCTGGCCGGCGACGGCTTTTATCTGGAACCGACTGTGTTTGCCGATGTGACAGATCGCATGACGATTGCCCAAGAGGAAATATTCGGACCGGTGATGTCGGTGCTTGATTTTGAGGACGAGGCCGATGTGATCTGCCGCGCAAATGCCAGCGAATTTGGTCTTTCGGCAGGGGTTTTTACCCGCGATATCAGCCGGGCGCACCGGGTGATTGCGGGATTAGAGGCCGGTAGCTGTTTTATCAATTCGTATAATGATGCACCCGTTGAGGCCCCGTTTGGTGGCATCAAACATTCGGGAGTGGGGCGCGAAAACTCCAAGGCAGCGATTGCGCATTATTCGCAAATGAAATCCGTCTATGTCCGCATGGGCGATTTAGAGGCACCGTTCTAGAAGGTGGCTTTGGGGGATAAAGTGGAAGCAGATTTTGTAATAATCGGGGCCGGCAGTGCCGGGTGTGCGATGGCTTACCGGTTGAGTGCGACTGGCGCCAGCGTGTTGGTGATTGAATTTGGCGGTACCGACGCAGGGCCGTTGATCCAGATGCCGGGTGCGTTGAGTTACCCGATGAATATGGCGCGGTATGACTGGGGGTTTAAGTCCGAACCAGAGCCGCATCTTGGCGGGCGCCGTCTTGCCTGTCCGCGTGGCAAAGTGATTGGTGGCTCGTCGTCGATAAATGGCATGGTCTATGTGCGGGGCCATGCAAAGGATTTTGATACATGGTCGGATATGGGGGCTAGCGGTTGGGCCTATGCCGATGTGCTGCCTTATTACAAACGCATGGAGTGTTGGAACAGTCGCGGCCAAGGTGGTGATGCGAATTGGCGCGGTACTGACGGGCCGCTACACGTGACCCGTGGCACCCGAGAAAATCCTCTCACACAGGCATTTGTCAAAGCTGGGCAACAGGCGGGGTATGAGCTGACCGATGACTATAACGGTGAAAAACAAGAGGGTTTTGGCCCGATGGAACAGACCACTTATAAAGGTCAACGCTGGTCGGCGGCGAATGCCTATCTCAAGCCTGCCCTAAAGCGACCCAATTGTGAAATGATCCGTGCTCTGGCGGAGAAGGTGATTATCGAAGAGGGGCGCGCGGTGGGAGTTCAAGTGCGGCGTGGTGGTCAATCTATGCGCATCACTGCCCGACGCGAAGTAATTATTTCTGCGTCTTCAATAAATTCACCTAAATTGCTGATGCTGTCGGGGATCGGTCCGGCACAGCATTTGGTCGAGCATAATATCACGGTTGTGGCCGACCGGGCTGGTGTGGGGCAGAACCTACAAGATCATCTTGAACTGTATATCCAAATGGCTGCCAGTCAGCCGGTCAGTCTGTACAAATATTGGAATCTGTTGGGCAAGGCTTGGGTCGGCGCCAATTGGCTGTTTGGGCGGCGTGGACCGGGCGCCTCAAATCAGTTTGAAAGTGCCGCCTTTATCCGGTCGCGCGCTGGGATGACCTATCCCGATATTCAGTATCACTTTCTGCCTTTGGCAGTCCGGTATGACGGGCAGGCAGCCGCCGCGGGACATGGGTTTCAAGCCCACGTCGGCCCGATGCGCAGTGGCTCGAGGGGGGCTGTAAGCTTGCGCTCATCCGATCCGGCTGCCGCGCCTAAAATCCTGTTTAACTATATGTCTCAGGCCAGCGATTGGCAGCAGTTTCGCACCTGTATCAGGCTCACCCGAGAGATTTTTGCACAAGACGCGTTCAAGCCCTTTGTGAAACACGAAATTCAACCGGGGACGGCATTGCAAAGCGACCGTGACTTGGACGGGTTTATTGCGGACCATGTGGAAAGCGCCTATCATCCGTGCGGCACGTGCCGGATGGGCGCGCCAGATGATCCATTGGCAGTGGTGGATCCAGAAGCGCGGGTCATAGGGGTCGATAATCTGCGATTGGCTGACAGCAGCGTCTTTCCGCAGATTCCAAACGGCAACCTTAACGGACCATCGATCATGGTGGGAGAGAAGGCCAGCGATCATATACTGGGCAAAACACCGTTACCCAGAGCAAACGACCGCCCGTGGATATCGCCTCGCACGAACACTGCCCAGCGGTAGCGTTCGGCGCCCTACGGATCGTTAACGGATGGAAACGCATATATGGGTTTGCAGCAAGTATACTAGTTGAAGTCGTTCTGTTTGACGGGAGAAAAACGGGGAACGTCCAGCGTTTTTCTGGCCAGCTTTCGTTGGCGCGCACGCACCAGCAGCATGATCAGGATCCCCGATACAGCTGAACACTCCATCAACCACAACAGAGGAATTTCGCCTGAGTCGATAGACACCATCGCGCCTGCCAGTGCCGATAATGCCGCACCGCCACCGATCATGATAGCGCTGCCAATGCCAGAGGCTGTTCCAGCCAGGTTTGGCCGGGCAGAGAGCATGCCGGCGGTTGCATTTGGAATGGTCATACCGTTGCCAAACCCAACAAAACACATAAATCCAAAAAAACTAAGGCTTGAGCCATACCCTACATAACTGACGATCAACGACAAGGCAGATCCCAGACCGGTGAATCCAAGGCCGCTAAACACCATGGCGTCGATCCCAAACTTTTGAGACCAACGTCCCGACATGTAATTACCAGCGAAATAACCCATGGCAGGCGCACCAAAATAAAGTCCGAGTTGTTCAGGTGTAAGACCAAATATCTCGGTGCCTACAAAGGGGCCCCCCCCGAGGTAAATGAAAAATGAGCCTGAGCCCAAAGCCGAGGCAAGACAATAGCCCCAAAATCTTTGGGATTTTAATAGTTGTTTGTATTCAATTACCTGTTGTGAAAAAGAGGTTTTGTTCTTTGGCGCCGTTTCTCCCAAATCAAACCAGGTAAGGATAAAGATACATATTCCGAGACCGGCTAATAACACAAATATTGCCTGCCATCCAAAGTATTTATCTAGATAACCGCCAATACCTGGGCCAATCATTGGCGCCACGGCCATGCCCATCGTAACATAAGCGATCTTAGAGGCCGCGGCGTCTTTGCCCACAGTATCGCGAACCACGGCCCGCGACAGGACCATGGTTGTCGCGGCAAAGGCTTGTACAAAGCGTAATGCAAGAAAAGTTTCGGCATTGGGCGCCCAGATCGTCGCCAGAGAGGCAATTATGAATAGAATTAAACTGATTAGGATAACCGGACGGCGACCGATGCGGTCAGATATAGGTCCGCTGAACAGCTGTAATAATGCGCTTGCCCCTAGGTAGATTGCAACTGATAGGCTCATTATGCTGGGAGTGGTGTTGTAATAAGCTGCCATGCTGGGCAGACTGGGCAGAAAAATATTCATCGCTAACGCCGAGATGCTGGCGAGGGCGATCAAAGTGGCGATATGTGGTTGTGTGCTTTGGTCCAAAAATCGGGCCGGCGCGAAAATTCTCATATGTTTGGATATGAAGTTTAAACGCTATTGTCCATGATAATTTAACCATAGGTTGAGAAATCAACCGCGGTGGGCTGGCTGAACTTATTGCCTTCCGTGTTTTTGTTGATAGATTGCGCCCAATTAAAAAGGGAATGGCCATGATTGATGTCCTGCGTGAATTAGAAAATCGACGCGAAAAAGCCCGTCTCGGTGGGGGACAGCGGCGGATAGACAGCCAGCACGCCAAGGGAAAGCTCACCGCACGTGAACGGGTTGAATTATTGCTAGATGAAGCCAGTTTTGAAGAATTTGACATGTTCGTGGCGCACCGGTGTACCGATTTTGGCATGGCAGACGACCGTCCTGCGGGGGATGGAGTGGTCACCGGCTGGGGCACAATAAACGGACGTATGGTCTATGTGTTTTCACAAGATTTTACCGTTTTTGGTGGATCGTTGTCCGAAACACATGCGCAAAAAATCTGTAAAATTATGGATATGGCGATGCAGAACGGCGCGCCTGTGATCGGTATCAATGACTCTGGCGGGGCCCGCATTCAAGAGGGCGTTGCTAGCCTCGCGGGCTATGCCGAAGTTTTTCAACGTAATATACTGGCTTCGGGCGTTGTGCCGCAAATAAGTTTGGTCATGGGCCCTTGTGCCGGAGGCGCTGTCTATTCGCCAGCAATGACAGATTTTATTTTTATGGTTAAAGACAGCTCTTATATGTTTGTAACCGGTCCGGATGTTGTGAAAACCGTCACCAACGAAGTGGTCACCGCAGAAGAGCTTGGGGGGGCTTTGACCCATACGAAAAAGTCATCAGTGGCTGATGGTGCGTTTGAGAATGATGTTGAGGCGTTGGTTGAAGTTCGGCGTCTGGTGGATTTCTTACCACTTAATAATCGCGAAAAACCCCCGGTGCGGCCTTTCTTTGATGAACCCGCGCGGGTCGAGCCATCGCTTGATACGCTTATTCCAGATAACACAAACACGCCCTATGATATCAAAGAACTCATCTTAAAACTGGCCGATGAGAGCGATTTTTTTGAAATTCAGGAAGAGTTTGCGCGCAATATTATTACTGGCTTTATGCGGCTTGAAGGACAGACAATTGGCGTTGTGGCCAATCAACCTATGGTTTTGGCGGGCTGCCTTGATATTGACAGTTCGCGCAAAGCCGCGCGATTTGTACGGTTTTGTGACGCGTTTGAAATCCCTATTCTGACCTTGGTGGATGTGCCGGGCTTTCTGCCTGGCACGTCGCAAGAATTTGGCGGCGTGATAAAACATGGTGCAAAGCTGCTGTTTGCGTATGGCGAGGCAACGGTGCCAAAAGTAACCTTGATTACCCGCAAGGCTTACGGGGGCGCCTATGATGTAATGGCCTCAAAACATCTTCGAGGAGATTTTAACTATGCTTGGCCCACGGCCGAGATTGCCGTGATGGGAGCCAAGGGTGCGACCGAGATTATCCACCGTGCCGATCTGGGGGACAGCGAAAAAATTGCCCAACATACGCTTGACTATGAAACCCGGTTTGCCAATCCGTTTGTTGCGGCCGAGCGCGGCTTTATCGATGAGGTGATCCAACCGCGTAACACGCGTATGCGGATATCGCGGGCCTTTGCCGCATTACGGGGTAAAAAACTGACCAACCCTTGGAAGAAACATGATAATATCCCGTTGTAGGGGGGCATAATGGCAAAGTCTCGATGGCACATTTTGTGGGATGCGCAGGGTGTAACGTTGGCCCGTCGGGTGCCGGTCCGCTTTGATATCTGTGTCGAGATTACGTTGCCCAAGGCGCGCAAATTATATTTAGCCCAGCAAATCCGCCAAGATCTGTGGCGGCGCTTAAAGAACTTACGTGGGTTCGCCCCGGTTGTGCGCGTTGTAGACTGTGAGCATGGGCTTTTGGTACGTGCCGGGGGCCAAGTGCAGGGCGCGATACCGAGACAGCGCGTGGAGGATGATATCAGAGCTTTGTTGAGTGATGGTCGCCTGCAATTTCGTTGGCTTAATCAAGCGAGGCTGAGGCTGCAGTAGCACAATTGTCCTATTGAGGATTGGCTGAATGCAAGCACGGCCCTTTTGCCCTTGCAAAGTTGTTTTATATCAGTCCTTTATTCCACCGTATTTGGTGAATTTTAATTACAGTAAAAGTATAGAATTTCATTTATCTAAATTCTTAGGTATGTTAGTGATACAGTCGGAAACGTATTCACTTTTTGAATCTGTGACCGCATAGTCTAAAGATAAGCCATCACGGTTTCTGGATAACTTAGGAGTTTAAAATGTTGAACAAGTGTAAATTGATTGTTGTTTTCGGTTTGGTTGCCGGTCTTGCAGCATGTGCCCAACCCGTTGAGCCGGTTGACACTGGCGAGATCACAATGGAACCCACAATGGGTGGTAAGTACAAGTAAGTTCGCTTGGAGCGGATGTCATGCTAACTGCAAAGGACTTCATGCTGTTTTCATGTTGCTTTGTGGGCCCATGTTGAAACATCGGCAATTTCCGGGGCGCCTTGCAGGAACTGATTTCCAGTTTACTGTTAGGCGTGCTAATCCCAGAGGCGTGACGGCTATAACGCGCAGAGAGCGTTATAGCGATCGGAAACCGGCAGATCGCCGGGCTGATAGTGGTTTCGTCAAAGCGCTCTGGGAGTGTTTTGGCGACCAGCCATTCGTGCGTGGCAACCTTGATGCTGGTCGGCTGAGCTGGTTGTTTGGGCGTGAAGTCATCGCGGCGCAAGAGCCGTTTGATGTTCGAGATTATGGTGCTGAATTGGTTTTGAACCTACCTTTAGCGCGCGTTTCTTTTCCTGAAGCTTTTGACACTTAAGGTTCTGTAACCCGTTGTTTGGGGCAGTAACTAGACGCAGCACGAACTCGGCTATTTCCTGCCTGCGATCTGGGTGTTTGGCATGGATTTTCCGGAGCTTAGACCAGAGCAGACAGCCTAAGCCTTGTGTGTTATCGAGGCCCTGTATATAATTGAGAAAATTTGGTTGAAGTCCCCTCGATAAAGGATTGAGTATGTTCGATAAATTATTGATAGCGAACCGGGGCGAAATTGCCTGCCGAGTAATAAAAACTGCCCGTAAGATGGGTCTAAAGACGGTGGCAATTTATTCAGATGCCGATAAAAATGCGTTGCATGTAGAAATGGCAGACGAGGCTGTGCACATCGGGCCAGCCGCCGCCAATCAGTCTTATATCGTGATCGACAACGTGATGCGCGCAGTGACACAAACCGGCGCTCAAGCCGTGCACCCCGGGTACGGATTTCTGTCGGAAAATAGTAAATTTGCCGAAGCGCTCGAACAAGCTGGTGTCGCTTTTGTCGGGCCGCCGGTACGAGCGATCGAATCTATGGGTGACAAGATTACCAGCAAAAAGATTGCCCAAGAGGCTGGGGTCAGCACCGTTCCCGGATACATGGGCCTGATTGCGGATGCCGAAGACGCGATTAAAATTTCTAATCAGGTCGGATACCCTGTGATGATCAAAGCCAGTGCTGGTGGTGGGGGCAAAGGCATGCGTATTGCCTGGAACGATGACGAAGCTCGCGAAGGTTTTCAAAGCTCGAAAAACGAAGCGGCCAACAGTTTTGGCGACGACCGGATTTTCATCGAGAAGTTCATAACCCAACCGCGCCATATCGAAATTCAGGTCCTGGCGGATGCGCACGGCAATTGCTTGTATCTGGGCGAGCGGGAATGCTCGATCCAGCGCCGGAACCAAAAGGTGGTTGAAGAGGCGCCATCGCCGTTTCTTGATGCGGCCACACGAAAAGCAATGGGTGAACAGGCCTGCGCTCTGGCGATGGCAGTGGGCTATACCAGCGCAGGTACGGTTGAGTTTATCGTAGATGGTGACCGGAATTTTTATTTTTTGGAAATGAATACTCGATTGCAGGTCGAACATCCCGTGACCGAACTGATCACCGGGATTGATCTGGTAGAACAGATGCTGCGGGTGGCCAACAATGAACCGCTTAGCCTTACCCAAGACGATGTGAAACTAAATGGCTGGGCGATTGAAAACCGGCTTTATGCCGAAGATCCCTACCGGGGGTTCCTGCCCTCAATCGGCCGTTTGACCCGCTATCGCCCGCCGGCTGAAATCACCACGGATAGCCATGTGATCCGCAATGATACCGGCGTTTTTGAGGGTGGTGAAATCAGTATGTATTACGACCCGATGATTGCAAAACTATGCACATGGGCCCCGACGCGGGGCGGTGCGATTGCGCATATGCGTGAGGCATTAGATCGTTTTGAGGTCGAGGGTATTGGTCATAATCTGCCATTTTTATCTGCAGTGATGGATCATCCAAAGTTTGTATCCGGTGATATGACAACGGCTTTTATCGAAGAGGAATATCCGGACGGGTTTACCGGTGTGACCCTGCCTGAGGCTGACCTGAGACGCATCGCGGTCTGCTGCGCTGCGATGCATCGGGTGTCTGAGGTTCGGCGTACCCGCGTATCGGGACGAATGGACAATCACGAACGCAAAGTTGGCGTAGATTGGGTGGTGACCCTGCAAGGCGCCAGTTGGCAGGTCAAAATCGAAGCCGATCACGCCGGTTCAACGGTGTGCTTTGAAGATGGTACCACGCACCGGGTCAGCGGAGACTGGACGCCAGGGGATGTTTTGGCTGTTATGATGGTGGATCAAACACCTTTGGTTTTGAAAGTGGCCGAGACAAACAGCGGCTTTCGTGTTCGGTCACGTGGTGCCGATTTTATTGTGCGTTTGCGGACGCCGCGCCAGGCTGAATTGGCCCGACTAATGCCGGAAAAACTGCCTCCGGATACTTCTAAACTGCTGCTCTGCCCGATGCCTGGCTTGATCGTCAAAATAGATGTAAAAGTGGGCGACGAAGTGCAGGATGGTCAAAGCCTATGCACTGTCGAAGCCATGAAAATGGAAAATATTCTACGGTCAGAAAAGAGAGTGTTTGTGACCAAGATTAACGCGGCCCCCGGGGACAATTTGGCTGTAGATGACGTGATTATGGAATTTGGCGAAAGCGCAGAACCGGTCGCCTAGGCGCGCTGGATCATAGCGCTCCTTTGCCGCAGCGTGCGGAGCAAAGGGGTGGTGTCAGCCGCCCGCGCGCATTTCCTGCCGTCTCATTGGCATTTTATCGATGATGCGGGAAATTTCGCGCACATTCCACGGAGACGGCTTGCGCAGCTTGATGCCGCCGTCCTTGCCAATCAGCACCAGCATGAAACCACGTGGTCGCAACTTTTGCCGTAAATCTGTTTTTTGCGATGGCTCTGTGTCGGTGATCACCACCACGTCGCGATCTTTTAAGTCTGGCAGTCGTTCTCTGAGCAGTCGCATCTGTTCCACGAAACGCGGATCGCCCGGACTGTCTGCCAAAACAACGATTGGGCGGTTAATCCACAGGAAATCATCGAGATTAATCTCGGCACCCTTTAGAATCAATGCGTTATCATTGACATCTGTCTCATTTGCAAAGCTTGCTGTCACCGCAAGTAAGATCGCAAAAATACTCTGTGCAAAATATTTCATAGACGCCTCCATTACGGGGAATATAGTCTTTATGTTGCTGTTTGCGAAGGCATGCAGCGCTGTTCGTGAAAATATTTTTTTACGTCGAGATGTAACGGTTATGGGTCAAACCGTCTGGTGAAAATAATTAAATATGCGGATGGTCCGTAATTTTCGCCTGTAATTGTTTTCGTAATCGCTGTCCACAATTTTGCTTGGCGAACAACTCGTCTGAACGCCGCTAATTAAGTATTACCTGTATCATTTGATCTTGGTTGTTTTGGTCAAAACCCCGGTCTGATACTGGCCTTCCGTCCCGTGACGTGACGATAAACAAAGCGGTGCTTGGCGTTGGCGCTGTCTGGCGTTAGAAGGGCCCCAGACGAGAGGATAAAGGGATATCACGATGCGCGATAAAAACTCCGACTGGGCAAAGCTGGCTGAAAAGGAACTGCGCGGCCGGCCGTTGAGTGATCTGACATGGAACACGCTCGAAGGCATTGAGGTACAACCGCTTTATACCGCTGACGATATTGCAGGGCTTGATCATATGGGGGGCATCCCGGGTCAGGCGCCCTTTACCCGTGGTGTAAAGGCGACGATGTATGCCGGGCGCCCATGGACCATTCGCCAATATGCAGGGTTTTCCACGGCTGAAGAATCTAATGCGTTCTACCGCCGTGGTTTGGCGGCAGGTCAGCAGGGGGTATCCGTCGCGTTCGATCTGGCAACGCACCGCGGCTATGACAGCGATCATCCCAGGGTCGAGGGCGATGTTGGTAAAGCCGGCGTGGCAATTGACAGCGTTGAGGATATGAAAATTCTGTTTGACGGTATTCCGCTGGATAAGGTCAGCGTTTCAATGACGATGAACGGAGCGGTTATTCCTATTTTGGCAAGTTTCATTGTCGCAGGCGAAGAGCAGGGGCATGACCGCGCGGTTCTGTCGGGCACAATTCAGAACGATATTCTGAAAGAGTTCATGGTGCGCAACACCTATATTTACCCGCCCGAACCGTCGATGCGGATCATTGCTGATATTATCGAATATACCAGCAGCGATATGCCAAAGTTCAATTCGATCTCGATTTCGGGCTATCACATGCAAGAGGCTGGGGCCAATTTGGTGCAGGAGCTGGCATATACTCTGGCGGATGGTAAAGAATATGTAAAAACTGCAATGGCACGGGGCATGGATGTCGATACATTTGCCGGGCGTCTGTCGTTCTTTTTTGCCATCGGCACAAATTTCTTTATGGAGGCGGCAAAGTTGCGCGCCGCCCGTCTGCTGTGGCACCGGATTATGACCGAACTGGGGGCAAAAAGTGACCGCTCGAAAATGCTGCGGACCCATTGTCAAACCTCCGGCGTCAGCCTTGCCGAACAAGATCCCTATAATAATGTGATCCGCACCGCCTATGAAGCAATGAGCGCGGTTTTGGGTGGGACTCAGTCGCTGCATACCAATGCGCTGGATGAGGCGATTGCCTTGCCGACAGATTTTAGCGCACGAATTGCGCGCAATACACAATTGATTTTACAAGAGGAAACCGGAGTGACCAACGTGGTCGACCCACTTGCCGGTTCATATTACGTCGAAAAGCTCACCGCTGATCTGGCGGACGAGGCGTGGAAACTGATCAGCGAAGTTGACGCAATGGGCGGCATGACCAAAGCGGTGGCCAGTGGCATGCCGAAACTGCGGATTGAAGAAACCGCCGCGACCCGACAAGCCAACATCGACAGAGCAACACAAGTTATTGTTGGTGTTAATAAATACCGACTTGAAGAAGAAGATGAAATTGACATCCTGAGCATTGACAACAACGTGGTTCGACAGGCGCAGGTGACCCGTCTTGCCAGTATGCGGCACCACCGCGATCAGGGGGCCTGTGCGGCGGCTTTGGCTGAACTTGAAAAATGTGCCCGAGAGGGGGGTAACCTTCTGAGAGCTGCGGTGGAAGCCGCGCGCGCGCGCGCCAGTGTCGGAGAGATCAGCACGGCGATGGAAAATGTCTTTGGCCGCCACCGTGCCGAGGTTAAAACCTTAGCAGGCGTCTATGGTGCCGCCTATGAGGGAGATGAGGGGTTTGCTATGATCCAGAAATCGGTTGAGGCCTTTGCCGAAGAAGAGGGTCGGCGCCCACGCATGCTGGTGGTGAAAATGGGTCAGGATGGACATGACCGCGGCGCCAAGGTGATTGCAACGGCTTTTGCCGATATTGGCTTTGATGTAGATGTTGGTCCGCTGTTTCAAACCCCCGAAGAGGCGGCGCAGGATGCGGTTGATAATGATGTACATGTAATTGGAATTTCGTCACAGGCGGCGGGTCACAAAACGCTTGCTCCGAAATTGATCGAGGCGCTTAAAGCAAAAGACGCCGGCGACATTCTGGTGATTTGTGGCGGTGTGATTCCGCAGCAAGACTATGCCTTTCTCAAAGACGCAGGCGTCAAGGCGATCTTTGGCCCCGGGACAAATATTCCCGATGCGGCCCAAGATATTCTGACCCTGATCCGCGCCGCGCGCAGCTGATACCGGTATGTACAGCCTCGATCAACCCCGTATCATACTGGCTACGGGGTTTGGCCTGCTCTGGTCTGTGGCTCTACTTTTTGGTGTTGAGGATGAGTGGTCGGCGCTACTGTAAAGTTTGAGGTCGCGTTAGTAGGCATGTGTGTTGCGGTAGGTTTAGTCTTGTCGGCATATGTCGCGGTGTTGGCGGCCCGACGTTTTTTGATCTCATCGGTTGTTTTTGATCCCATTGCTTGGGATGGCTTTGATTTTGTGCCGGGCAGCGCGGGCGACAGTGATCAACGGTTTTTACCAACAGCATCGAGCAGGCCGTGCTTGCACTTTGTATCTGGCCCGCCGTGGGGGTTGGGCTTGGGGCGCAGGGGCAGGGGGTCTTTGTGGTAATGTCCTTGGGATTTATCGTGGCACGGGGATGTTTCCGGTTTGGGTCTCACCGCGCATTGACGCCGTGAATTATTGAGTTCGCGGCAAGTGTTTATCCGACGGTGACGGTTGTGTTATGGGTTGCAGGGACGCAGGTTTTCCGCGTTCTTTTGGGGTAGGGATTTTGGGAAGGGGCACCATGCAGTTCGACCATCTGGCAGTATCAGGTAACACATTGGCAGAGGCCAGCGACCACATTGAACAGGCGCTTGGGGTGGCGTTGCAAGACGGTGGGCAACACGGGGTCTTTGGCACCCACAACCGGTTGCTGGGGTTGGCTGACGGGCTGTATTTAGAGGCGATTGCCTGTGACCCGTTAGTGCCTAACCCTGGCAGAGCGCGGTGGTTTGATCTTGATCGTTTCTCAGGGGCGCCACGTTTGACCAACTGGATTTGTCGCTGTGATGATATCGTCGAGACGTTGCAGACCCTGCCGGCGGGGGCGGGGCACCCGGTTGATTTGACCCGTGGTGCGCTGCGCTGGCGGATGGCGGTGCCACAAGACGGCATTCTGCCCTTTCATGGGGCATTTCCGGCGTTGATACAATGGCAGACCACATCGCATCCGGCCCAATCGTTGACCCAGCGCGGGTGTCGATTGCAACGACTGACCATCGCCCATCCTGATGCCGATCGATTGCAAGCGGAGCTTGGCTGCTTTTCCGACCCACGCGTGGTGTTTGAAACTTCTACCGCGCCGGGATTTTCTGCTGCGTTCGATACGCCGCATGGTGCACGGGTTCTGCAATGATAATTCGCACGGCAATTGTGGCGGATGCTCCCCAGATTGCAGAACTTTGGAACCCGCTGATAGACGCAACGTCGATCACCTTTACCTCGGAAAAGAAAACAATTGACGGCCTCGAGGCGGTGATCCGAGCTCGGGGGGATGCGTTTAAAGTGATTGAAGAGGGCGGCACGCTTCAGGGCTTTGCAACCTTTTTCCAATTTAGGGCCGGCCCCGGTTATGCGCGGACGATGGAGCATTCGATCATATTGGCATCCCAAGCACAGGGACGCGGTCAAGGGAAAAAATTGATGGCGGCTCTAGAGGCTGAGGCACGCCAGAGCGGGGTGCATTCTCTTTGGGCGGGTGTCAGTGGGGAAAATCCAGCTGGCGTGGCCTTTCATCGCAAAATTGGCTTTGACGTCATCGCACGGTTGCCGCAGGTTGGGTATAAGTTTGATCGCTGGATAGATTTGGTGCTGATGCAGAAAATTCTGTGAACCACGGCTGACATTTGTCCCGAAACCGGTTACCTTGTTCGTATGTCTATTTGGCTCCGTATCACCCAAGCTTTGTCTGCCCTCGCCTCAGGAGAGGCTTTGTCAGCGATTTTTGATCGTTTGCGGACCCCGCCTGAGCGCAGCGTCGCCTTCGCCATCGCCGTGGTGGCCCTTGGGGCAAAAATGGCCAAGGCAGACGGCTTGGTGACCCGCGATGAAGTGCGGGCATTTCGTTCGGTATTTCACATCGCCTCCGAGGATGAGGCAGGCGCGGCGCGGGTGTTTAATCTCGCCCGCCAAGATGTAGCGGGTTTTGAGGCCTACGCCCACCGTATAAAGGCCATGTTTAATCATCAGGAAGCTGCGCTTTGTGATCTGATGGAAGGTCTGTTTCATATTGCTGTGGCGGATGGGTTTTATCATCCGCAAGAAAATGACTTTTTAAACCGCGTGGCTGAGATTTTTGGTTTACCGCAACGGGATTTTATGATGCTGCGGGCGCGGTTCGTTCCCGACGCAGAGCAAGACCCTTATGTGGTACTTGCGGTGGCCCCCGACGCCCCTCTGTCTGAGATTAAACAGGCGTGGCGGGGCTTGGTTCAGGCTTGCCATCCTGACGTGATGATGGCGCGGGGCTTGCCGAAAGAAGCGATCAAATTGGCGGAAAAACGGCTGATCGATGTCAACGCGGCGTGGGAGAGCATTCAGCTATTGCGGGCTGAAGCGGTTTAAGACAGGTTGGATAAGTTGAGATCAAGAGGGTGAATTTTGGGATGAAACAGATACTCTTAAGTGGTTTTATCGTATTTGCGGGTCTGTCCGTCGCGCAGGCTGAAGAACCGGCCCCCGGTTTGATCGAACGGGGCGCGCAGATGTTTCTAAAAGGGTTGATCCAACAGCTGCAGCCGGCGCTCAGAGATCTTGACGAGCTGAGCGGATCCTTGGAACCGGCTCTGCGCAGCTTTACCACCGAAATGGCGCCTTATTTGCGCGACCTTCTGCAGCAGGTTGATGATTGGAGCGTCTATGAAGCGCCTGAAGTCTTACCAAACGGCGATATCATCTTGCGTAAAAAGATTCGCCCACCAAGTGCGTCGCCACAGCCGGAAAAAATTGATATTTAATCATTGCGCCGTCGGGGAACCACAGGAATGCGACTGCGGGACAATTTGTAGGTGGCCTCTGGATGTGGCGGTCGTCCTTCAGTGACTTGCCAGTAGCCGCGGCCGCCGCGGCGCAGCCAGAACGGTAGGGTCAGCGCAAACCCAACCACAAAACCTCCTGCATGGGCCCAATAGGCCACGCCGCCAAGCGTCGGGTCCGACCCGAGGCCGTTGAACAGTTGCAGGGCAAACCAGCCCCCAAGACAGATCCATGCCGGAATTGAGAAAATGCGAAAGAAGATTACGAAGATGAACAAGACGTCTACCTTGGCCTTGGGATAAAGCAGCAGATAGCCGCCCATAATACCCGCGATCGCCCCCGAGGCCCCGACAGTCGGAACGGTTGAGAGCGGATCAGAGGCGGCTTGGATCAGTCCCGCAGCAATCCCCGAGGCCAGATAAAATAGCAGATAGCGGCTGTGGCCCATCTCGTCTTCAAGGTTGTCCCCAAAAATATAGAGAAATAGCATATTGCCCAACAGATGCATCCAACCACCGTGTAAAAACATTGAGGTGAGCAAGCCGTGAAGGTCTCGGCCCTCACTTAACCGGGCTGGAAACAGTGCCCAGCTGTCGAAAAATGTCGCCAGTGCCCCGTGGTTTGCCAACAACTCGGCATAGCCCAGAAACACCAGGCTGTTCAGAGCAATGAGCCCATAGGTAACATAGGGCGTTTTGCCTGATGGGTTGTGGTCGCGGATCGGTAGCATAGGCAGTATGTGGCCATTCGGTACGGTGGCGTCAACTATCCCCGCGTAAAAGAGCGGCGTTTCCACCTGCGGCT
>Ga0209374_1001141_pt1 | contig 26958 bp, 27 predicted proteins | sample SaaInlLV_DNA_10m_FD_184683 | JGI IMG/M metagenome (GOLD analysis project Ga0209374, IMG submission 184683) | Marine microbial communities from expanding oxygen minimum zones in the Saanich Inlet - SI075_LV_DNA_10m (SPAdes) (version 2) | ecosystem: Environmental > Aquatic > Marine > Unclassified ... | reverse complement strand
ATTACATAACCAAAGTTTGTATTAGCTGTTGAAGCAATTGAAGCATCAAGAGTTAATAATGCACCTATTTGTGCAGTACCTGCGTCTTTAGCAGTAAATGTAATACCAGTCGTAGAAGTTGCTATATTAAATTGCGTAATAGCAGCAACTGGGTTAGCAGCAATCCAAGCATCTGAAATTCTTGTTACAAAATCACGTATAGCTGTACCACCAGATGTAAGTACTGAAACAACTCCAGGCTTATCTCCTGCTATTGTTAAAGTAATTGTATCTGATACAGTAGTTGCAAATGCAGCACCACCAAGAGCAGTTGTTGCTGAATTTTCATCAGTAGCGTCATTGGTACTGAAAACAATAGAAACTGCTGGATTTGCGTTTGCTGTAGCAGTAAGAGTGACTCCAGCAGCATCAGCTGTTGCTAAAGCAGCAGCAGATAGAATTGCAGCAACATTTACATTGTCATTAGCAGATGAAATGTCAGCAGCAGTAGAGTGAAGGGCGGCACCATTAGCAGTAACTGCAAGAGTTGCACCAGCTACCATACCAGTAACCAAGAAAGAACGCTTAGCAGCGATAGCAGGTTTACCAGTTACAGCAGTACTAGCACCTCTATGAGCTACAACAGTTTGTTGTGGCTGAGAAGAATAGGTAGGAACACCTCCAGAAACAGCAGTGGTTAAAAACTGGTGGTCATTTGTTTCAGCAACCCCATTTTCTCCTTGGAAAGTTTCAACAGTATCAAAATATACATATACGTTGGCAGCTGCATCAGCAACCATCTTATCAGCTATAACTTTAGCTGTTTTCATACCTGCAGACTCAGAAAAAGTACCCTCATCAGTAGCTAGTCCAGATGCAACAGTATCATTAGAATCTGTAGCTCTAGTAGCAGTTAGGTCATTAGCAAAAATGCTGATTGAACGACCCGTTGTTGTGTCACCAAGAGTTGACATTCCAGTAAGATCAATTTCTGTCATATCATCATTCCCTGTGATAGTTAAGGTTTTGATTTTGTTAGAAGAAATTGTGGCTTTCAAAAGTGATGCGTTGTTGGTAACAATATATGTACCGTCAACTTTAGTGTCAGTATCAAAAAGGGAGTCAATTGTCTGAGTTTCGATATTAACAGCTTCAAGATCACTATTTCCGCTAATTGTAACACCTTCAGCTTTTGAATCTTTAGTGTTAACAGCAATTAGACTAGAATTATTAGTGATTTGAATTTGACCGGAAACTTCAGCAGTAGTGTGAGCTTCTTCCAAATCGCTGTTGTTATTCAAAACAACGCTGTCAATTTTACCTTTAAGTTTGATGATTCTAATGTTAGAGTTTGAATCAAAAGAAACCGCAGGACCTTCTTTATCAGTAGTATCATCTGGATCAGTAATACCAGTGATTTCAAAAACTTGTAAGTCAGTGGCAGAAACAGTGGAAACAGACATTGCTTTGTCAGCTTTAAAACTAACAACACCAGCATTTAAAGTAAATGGACCTTCAAAGTTATTTACAATTACTTCACCAACATTCTTGAAAGACAAAGTACCGTCTTTAAAGTTTTCAATGGTAAGTGTTGAAGGACCTTCAACAGTTAGAGATATGTTAGACTGCGCACCTGTAGCGTCAACATCGTCTAAAGCAGTAATACCTACTGTACCCCCTTCATCAACACCAAGCTCAAGAGCAGCTCCATAGCGAACTAGTGAGTTAACATCGATAGAATTAGCTTTTGTGAATGAAATTTTGTGATTCACTGCAGGACCACCAACATAATCTGCACCTGTTACAATAGTCGTGCCTTCTGTAATACTACCTGTAGTAAAAGAAGTAACTGTTTTCAATAGTGGCATGCTTACGCCAGCAACTTTAGAACTGTAATTACTTCCTAGGGCAATGTTTTTTGCGCTTGTAAGTTTAGCAAAAGAATACATTCCACTTTGTGCAACTTCAATGTCAGCAGCAGATGAAATGTTATCAAAATTAACATTAGAAACAGTTGAAGATTTAGCCAAATAACCAAATTCTCCTACAACAATTCCAACATTGTCAAGTGCTGTTTGAACTTTAGCGATATCCATTTGAGAATTCACTATAAAAACAACGTTACCATTAACAATACTTAATTTAGATCCTAATGCAACAGCAAAATCCAATGTCCCTTCAGAGTTAACGATTACATCATCAGAGTAAACATTGTTAGACTCAAGGATTTCAGATACATTATCTGAAACACCATCTAAATCATCTTGGACTGTTTGAAGATCACTTGCAGAAGCAACATCATTTACAAGTGTCTCAACCTCTTCAATAGCAGTAAGTGCATCAGCTAAATCAGAAGCTAAAGTAGATTGTACTGAACCTACCTCAGTTTGAAGAGATGAAATCAATCCCTTCAATGCAGCTACGTCACTCTGAACACCAGCCAAACCATCAACAGTTGATTTCAACGAAGTGATTTGTGTGTTCAAGGCATCGAACTGATCGTCGTAATTCTGACATCCTACCAATACAGCAGAAGCGGCCAAAATACTTAATAAACCTTTTTTCATTTGATAAAAAATTAATAATTAAAATATGTGTTTTGTGCTGCTGCTGCCCTGCTTGTAAAACGTTGGTGGTTCCAAAGAACCGCTTAAGTTTATAAACAGTTTGTCAACAATCACGTGTGCATTAATACAAATAGCGTGCCAAAGCCTCGATTGATATAAAAAATCTCGCTGTATCTTGCTAAAAACTTCACAAAATGAGAATATTACTCCAAAAAACGATTCGTCTACGTAGGGTTTCAAAGGCAATACAAAGCGTTGCTAAGCAAACAAACACACTCAAAAAAATGAAATATACTGCTGTTTTTACCTCTATAGCTTTAACGTTATCCAGCGTCTTGATAATCCAATGTGACTCCGAAACGCTGGAAAGCAAGGCAATGCGCATCCATCAAAATGTAATTACACTGGACACTCACGACGATATCAACGTTGGTTTTTTTACGGACAGTCTGAACTACAGTCAAGACACTGACACCCAAATAAACCTACCTAAGATGAAAGCGGGGGGTCTGGACGTAAGCTGGCTCATTGTTTATTCAAGACAAGACAGCCTCAATGCTTTGGGATACGAAAAAGCAGCTGCAAATGCGCAAGCCAAGTTCGATGCCATCCATCGTTTGGTGGAAGTTTATGCGCCAGAGCAAATAGAATTAGCCCTTACGGCTGCAGACGTGAAACGCATTTGGAAAGCGGGAAAAAAAGTAGCCATGATTGGAGTGGAAAATGCCTATCCCTTGGCTTTGGACACCGCCAATGTGAAAAAATTCTTCGATCAGGGGGCACGCTATATGTCACTGGCGCACAATGGACACAGCCAGTTTTCGGATTCCAATACGGGAGAATATGATTCTATTTTCCTACACAATGGAATCAGCCCTCTGGGAAAACAAGTGATCGAAAAAATGAATTATTATGGGATTCTAGTCGATTTGAGCCATCCTTCCAAAGAAGCGATACGCCAAACGATTGCCCACTCCAAAGCCCCTGTGATCGCCTCGCACTCCTCCGCAAGAGCCTTGTGTGGTCATCCTCGAAACTTAGACGATGAGCAGCTTGAATGGATCAAAACGAACGGTGGCGTGGTGCAAACCGTAGCTTTTAGTGCTTATCTGAACACGGAAAAACACGAAGCCTATACGGCAGCTAAGGATTCGTTGTTACGTGCTTTGGGAACCGAAAAAGGCTTTGCAGTATTGACGCGCAAGGAGGCTCGCGCACTGCCTTTTGATGCCTTGCAGACCTATACCAAAGGCTATAAAACTATGGTAAAAGAAGCACAACCCGCATTGGTGGTCCTAAAGAAAGAGGTGCCACCTGTGGATGTAAGTGATTTGGTAGATCATATCGACTATTTGGTAGCCAAGATGGGGCTTGAGCATGTTGGGATCAGTTCCGACTTTGACGGGGGTGGTGGCATCGAAGGATGGCAAGACGCCAGCGAAACCTTTAATGTAACGCTCGAATTGGTCAAAAGAGGTTATTCCGAAGAAGCCATTGGGAAGTTATGGAGTGGTAATTTGCTTCGCGTTTTGGAAGAAGCACGAATTGTTGCAGAAAAACTGCAGACCACGGATTAAAACGATCCGGGGGAGTTTTTAGTCTTACTAAAAACGTCGGGTTAGGACTTCCAACAGCGTTTGAATCCCTTCACGAACGGCTATGGTGGAGGTGGTGTGCTGATTCACAAGAATGGAAAAAGCATACCATTGCCCTTGGGAATCCAAAACATAGCCCGAAAGATTGTGATTGTTGCGAAGGGTTCCCGTTTTGGCATAGACTGTGGGGAGCTGCTTACTGCTATAAGATCGCTTAAGCGTACCAGAGACCCCTGCTCTGGGGAAGTATTGCTGAATTTTTTGAGGGCCCATTTCCAGAAAGAGCACTTGGAGCAGCCAGATCAAATTGCGAGGCGTAACCAAGTTGTAGCGCGACAAACCCGATCCATCAACCCACACCCACTCGTCTGGGGCAGCAGCCCAATCCTCAAGAAGAACCTCGATGATCGCTTTGGTGGAAAAAAGTCCTAGCCGTTCTTTGGCAACCATCAGGAGTAGGTTCTCAGCAATCAGATTATCACTGTCTTGCAATACAGCTCGGTAGAGTTCCGCATCTTGATGCGTAAATAAAAGAGTCCCTTCAGAAATGGGGCCTGCATCCAGAGCAATGGTTTTTCCCAAGCTGTTTTCCATCAAAACATGGGTGGTTTTTTCACTGGGAATAAACGGAGTATATAGCGTGTCTGCTGAAGTAAACCGATTGGGATTTACATAGAAGTGATTGCGGTTGAGTGCCCGTTGGACAGATGTATTGAGTGCCAAAGAATCTTGAAGAGTAAAAATTGACGGGATGGAAAGAATAGGTTGATCTATGGGTTTGGTAAACTGAACCACATTGCCAGAAAAAGGCAAGGCAGAAGGAAGCGCCGAAAAATAATATGCTTGATCGTCCCAAGACCACCCAGGCCCCAAACGGTTGAGCAGGTCGTCGTACTTAGTAGGGTGATAGCGTAAAGAATCGGCCGATTGGAGAAAGTGTTTCAATTTAAAATCCGGATAATAAGGATGCTCCAAAAGGGGGTAGCCCGTACTCTCAAAATGAAGAACTCCTAAGGAATCTTTGCGGTAGCGAAGACTGGGAAGAGAGTCAAACGTTTGGATGGCTGCCAGTGTAGTAAGAAGTTTGGTGTTTGAAGCTGGGGTAAAATACCGATCGGTTTGGTGCTGTGCTAATGGTTTACCGTTGTCTAGTCGAACCAACTGAACGCCTACTTGCGCCTGATCAAAGGCAGCAATACTGGCAATGGCTTTTTGGAGTTTTCGCGAGCGTGTTTTTTGTCCTTGGAGAGGCCAAAGCCATAACAGCAAAAAAAGAAAAAGAAAAAATGACTTTGGCATGGTTAAAACTACTAAAATGATTCGACTCGTGTTCAGAGTCAGATCACAAAAATCAACAGCTAGCTTGATGATTTATTAGGTGACGGGAGAGTCGATAGTGGAAAATTAGGAGCTTTATCGAATAACTACAAAAGCTGGAATATAACAAAGGATCTACCTGATGTTTTTTTTTTACCTTTAAAACAAAAAACAGCGCTATGAATGAGTTAAAAGAAAAAACCTTTGCCAGTATTCTAGAATTGGATACTAAGTCCAAAATCGAAATCTTCCGAATTCTAAAACGGCATGCCAACAACGAGCAAACCATGGAGTGGTACGATCAGGTATTGACCCGTTTAAAAAATAATGAGGGGCTGGTTCCTGCCTAGAGAGAAAACACATCCCCCCGCTCTGCAATCTGATACCCCAGTGCTTTGACCTTTTGATAGGCATCGCTCTGGGTTTGCAGTAAAGGATTGGTGTGATTCAAGTGAATAAAGTGAATCTTCTGTCGCTGCGAAAGGGGCAGACTTTCAAACCGCTGAAGACTCTCCACAACAAAAGGATGGGGAATTTCCTCCATCGATCGATGTGGAATTTCCTGACCGTCGTAAAAAGTGGCGTCTAAAAAGGCGTAGTCCACCCGCTGAATCCATTCTTCAATAGGGGTTTTCCAGCGTTCCCATTTGTCAATATCGGGAAGGTAGAGAGCCGATTTGGTAGGTCCTTGAATCCAATAGGCCACCGTCTCCGAGTATTCATCTCTGTGCGGGACAACAATGGGCTGCACCCGAAGGCCTCCTTCTAGCGCCACCGACTGATTGGCTTCTAGGGTTTTTAAGACAATATTTTGAAGCTGTAACAACTGTTCCCAAGGGGCGTTTTTTTGGAGAAATGTCCGCATCCTTGGCATGGCATAGACCGGAACCGATGCGCTGTTATAGGCCTCACGACCCAACTGCAACAAGCCCGCATAATGGCCCATATGCGCATGGGTCAAAAAAATTCCAGCAATCTCCTCCACGTCATTTTCCAAAAGAGTCGCAAATTGATGAGACAGGTCGGGACTGGCATCAAATAGATACGCCTGATTTCCCCCGGAGACTTGAACGGCTAAGCTGCTTACTTTTCTCCGGTCTTTTTCGACCAAAGACATGTTATGGCAACACTGTTTTTTACAGGCCAGTTGCGGAGCACCCGCATCTTGCACCGTTCCCAAAACTCTTAGCTTTACTGGTGGTGTTTGGGCCGAACCCAATAGCCCTATAAAAAGAAGGAATGCTCCGTAGTGTTTATGCATCCGTGAGTTTGTGTATTTTTACTCCCAACAAGGTACGATATTATGTATTTGAACGAGACCGAAGAAATTCTAGCCATTATCGTTTGCTTTGCCATCGTAGTTGGTTTTGTGGTCAAAACAATCCAAGACGTTAAAACTACTGTTGCCGAGGAAAAAGCCAAGTTTAACCAACAAAAAGAAGACGAGGCTAAGGTACGTCAGTTGATCGATTTTTTGGATCAACGAACCGAATTACTCAAAAACGTTCAAGAATTTCAAGATATTCAAGAAAAATCAGACAATGAAGACACTCCAAGCTGACAGCAGCATACAAGACCTGCTCACTGAACTCGATCAACGCTTGACCCAAGGGCAATACAACGATTCGGTTCATAAAATCAAATTACTCACTACACAAGAAACCATTCAACGCTTGTTGAACGAAGAAAACACCCCTAAGGCTGTCGCTGATAGAATTTGATATAGTCAATTTGAAATTGCTGCGGAAAAATCTCGTCGGTTGTTACAGGACCCCCAAAGCCACCTCCCAATGCTGCATTTAGCAAGAAATAGAACGGTTTGTCAAAAGGCCAATAATCATTGTTATTAGTGCCTGGGGCATACGTATATTTAAGTTCTCCGTCTACATAAAAATCAATGGCTTTGGAAGACCATTCCATCCCATAGATGTGAAATTCTTCTTCTGGATTGGCCACAATAACCTTTTTGGTGTTGATTGTTGCCCCATGACTGCTTCGGGTGTGCAATGAGTGATGCACAATCCCTGGCATTCGACCGACGTATTCCATAATATCTATCTCCCCACAATTGGGCCATCCGGCATCGTCAATGTCATTGCCCAGCATCCAAAAAGCCGGCCAAAGCCCGTCTCCTTGGGGAAGTTTCATGCGCGATTCGACTTTTCCATATTGGAATTCTTTTTTGCCTTTGGTCGTAATTCGAGTGGAGGTATAGAAGTTGTCTTTTTGGATGTTAATTGTCAAAATACCATCACTTAGACTATGATTGGTGTCTGTATAACGCTGTAGTTCTTGGTTTCCCCAGCCACAAATTCCCAGATCGCATCCGTCACCCAATTCAAAATTCCAAATGTCCATATCTAAGGTGTCTCCGTCAAAGTTCTCTTCCCATACCAACGTAAAGGGAATGTTGGGATCCGCCGAAGGGTGAATAGTGATTACTGGTTCTTCTGTTGGTGTGGTTGCTTGTGGAGTTGGGTTTTCGTCGCTGCTGCATTTGCTGTTGATTAGAGCCATCACCACTAAAAAAATCAACTGTCTCATTGTTTCAAAATTTTCCCAAATATATTAAACTTCACGGAGAGCGGAAGCTAAACATACCCTATATTCGTAAGGGTTCTTTTAAGATGGAAACACTGATTCCACATAGCGGTTTTGGTTGGCTCTCCTTTGGGCGAGGGCTTTTGGGAATGGGGCTATTGCTATTTCTGTCCTATCTGTGTTCCACCGATCGGCAACGCATCCCTTGGAAAACTGTTGCTATCGGACTTTTATCTCAATTTCTAATCGCACTGGGAGTGCTCAAAGTCGCACTTTTAAAACAGCTCTTTGAACAACTTGGCGGCTTTTTTATCAACATCTTAGAATACACCCAAACCGGTGCTCGAATGCTCTTGGGTGATTTTGTTAATACAGAGCAATACGGTTTTGTTTTTGTGTTTCAAGCCTTGCCGGTGATTGTGTTTTTTTCTGCCCTCACCTCTGTGCTTTATTATTTTGGAATCATCCAACGAATCGTAAAGTTCTTGGCTTGGGGATTGACTCGCTTGCTGAAAATTTCAGGAACGGAAAGTCTGGCTGTAGCTGCCAATATTTTTATGGGTCAAACCGAAGCGCCTTTGCTCATCAAGGCTTATTTAAAACGCATGACTCGTTCGGAGCTCTTTTTGGTCATGGTGGGCGGCATGGCCACTGTTGCAGGGAGTGTGCTAGGAGCCTATATCAGTTTTCTAGGTGGAAATGATCCGCAACAACAACTTTACTTTGCACAAAACTTATTGGCCGCTTCGGTCATGGCGGCTCCTGGAGCCGTGGTTATTGCCAAAATGATCTATCCGCAAACCGAGTCCATCTCTACAGAAATCCATATTCCCAAAGAAGAAATTGGAAGTGATTTTCTGTCGGCCATCTCCAAAGGAACCACCGAAGGGGTCCGAATGGCTGTCAACGTAGCAGCCATGCTACTGGTCTTTATTTCATTGATTGCGCTTGGAAATGGAATCCTTGGAGCCATTGGAGAACTAGGAGGGCTCAATGATTGGATTGCACATCATACCCTTTACGAATCCCTCTCGGTAGAATTTATCCTTGGGTATCTTTTTGCGCCTTTGATGTGGTTGCTGGGTATTGCATATGAAGACATGACCCTGATCGGACAATTGTTAGGAATAAAACTTGTTGCTAGTGAATTTGTCGCCTATACCCAACTAGCCGATTTGCAATCCATAGGAAGTGCTGTGCATTTCCAATATCAAAAGTCGGTTGTTATGGCTACTTATATGCTCTGTGGATTTGCCAATTTTGCCTCCATTGGCATACAAATTGGAGGCATCGGAATCATTGCCCCTAGCAAAAGTAAAATGCTGACCGAACTAGGGCTCCGTGCAATGATTGGCGGCACCCTAGTATCGCTGCTCTCTGCAACATTCGCTGGGATGATTCTAGGTTAGATCTCCGTATTGCGAAGTTTTTTCCAGTAATAAAACAATCCCAAAGAAGACACCAACGCCAAAGCACTTACCTCCAAAGCCAAGATAGTTTCTCCATAGAGGAAATAACCCGTTGCAAACATCATACTGTAAATCGCTAAGGCGCCCAATAGCATGCAAACAATCCCAAGAGGAACGTTCCAGCCCGAAGCAGATACATGGAGTTTTTTTCCGTCATCGGCTGCTTTTTTATGTACCGCTTTCCAACCAGGTCCTCCTGGATTTATTTTTTCAATAAAGGAGTATAAAACTTCCTCCGGCTCGGGGCGTGTAAATAAGGTGACCCCTACCCAACTCAAGGTTGTGATTCCTACGCCAATCAATAATTGCGTGGTTGCGTCTATTGGACTTCCTCCCAAGGCGGGGTGAATGAGTTCCAAATACAAGGCGATAAAAAAAGATACAACCATGGCCGTAATTTCACTGTAGATATTAATGCGCCACCAAAACCATCGAAGGATAAATAACAAGCCCGTTCCGGCACCAATTTGCAAGAGAATACTAAAGGCTTGTAATGCGTTTTGTAAAGCCAAGGCGAGCAGTCCTGCCAAGACCATTAGAACAACGGTCGTAATACGACCAATCGCTACTAGTTTTTTCTCCGTGGCGTCGGGCTCTACAAAGCGACGATAGAAGTCGTGAACCACGTAGGAAGATCCCCAATTCAGATGCGAAGAAAGTGTTGACATAAAGGCTGCGATCAACGAAGCCAATAATAATCCCAACAAGCCTGAGGGTAAAAAACTCATCATGGCAGGGTACGCAAGGTCATGGCCAATTACCGAAGGATCTAAATCGGGAAAAGCCGCTTGAATTGAATCGAGCGTTGGAAACACAATGACAGAAGTCAAGGCCACCAAAATCCATGGCCACGGCCGTACGGCATAGTGCATAAAATTGAAGAGCAAGGTTGCCCAAATCGCATTTTTTTCATCTTTGGCAGAAAGCATCCGTTGGGCAATATAACCCCCGCCACCGGGTTCAGCCCCAGGATACCAAACGCTCCACCACTGCAAGGCAATAGGAATGATAAATAAAACAAGGAAAACCTCTCCTTCGGAAATATCAGGAATCAAGTCCAGTTTAGGCACCACATCGGGATGGCTAATCAATGCCTCTAGCCCGCCCACCTGCGGGAGGTCTACTAAAACAACTGCAGCTCCTAACGTTGCCGCCATCGCTAAAATAAATTGGAAAAAATCGGTGATGATCACCCCTTTTAGCCCGCCCATAGAGGAATAAATAACCGTTATCGTAGAGGCGATAAAAAGTGTTTCCACCGGGCTAAATCCAAGTAAAACACCTCCTATTTTGATGGCTGCCAAACAGACTGTCGCCATGATCATAATATTGAAAAACACTCCCAAATAGAGGGCTCGAAAACCTCTTAAAAAAGCGGCTCCTTTTCCACTGTAGCGCAACTCATAAAACTCTAAATCTGTCAGCACTTCAGAGCGCCGCCACAACTTGGCGTAGACAAAAACGGTAAGCATTCCTGTAAGAAGAAAAGCCCACCAGACCCAATTTCCAGAGACACCATTTGTCCGAACAATATCCGTTACAAGGTTGGGAGTGTCAGCTGAAAAAGTGGTTGCAACCATGGATATTCCAAGCAGCCACCAGGGCATATTTCGCCCCGAAAGGAAAAAATCGTTAACACTTTTGCCAGCAGATCGAGCCGTCCAAAGCCCGATACCTAAAGAAATTATAAAAAAGGCAATAATAATGCCCCAATCTAAAGTGGAAAGTAACATGTCAATTCGGTTTTTTAGAGTCTTAAATATAGTATAAAAAAAACGCGAAGGCTTGCATTCTTTTCAAAATGAATACTTTTGAAAATGCACCTAGTTAAAACCGTGTTTTTTCTTTGCTTGATCAGTTGTTGCTTTTGTGACGGCTATTTATATGCCCAACTGGAAAGTAACACGCCCCCCTCCAAATCTTTCCCCAATCTGGCGGCTCCTGAAAAAAAGAGTTTTTTGCTCCCCGAACCCGAAAGTGATTTTTTAAAAAAGCCCAATCCCTCCCGCTTGGAACTGAAAAAACCCATGCTGGATATGACTCAAAAAGAAAAATTTATTGATCTAGGTACTCAATACCTTTCCCGTCTCAACCGTAACTTGAAAAACCAAAGCGGGGAAGACCAAAAGTTGCCCAAAGACTTTATGATAGATCAATATTTAGGAGATTTTCGAAGCACTGAAAAAATCATGCAAGTGATTGTCCGGGACCACGAGCATCCTGATGGGGACCGGATTAAAATTCTTGTTAACGACCAAGAAGTTGTTTCCAATCTTTTATTGATCGCACAATTCCGCGGACTTGAATTACCCCTCGTTGAAGGCTTTAATAAGATTGATTTTATCGCATTAAACCAGGGCGAGTCAGGACCCAATACTGCCGAAGTACAAATCTATAATAGCAAAGGACAACTACAAGCAGCCAATCGCTGGAACCTTGCCACCGGAGTTAAAGCCACCTACGTTATTATCAAAGAATAATCCCCTATGCTCAATGCCCTAGAACACTTCCTACAACAAAGCATCCAGTCCCTAGAGTGGATCATGTTATTATTGATCATTGGAGGGGGCCTGTTCCTTATGATTCATTCCCGAGGAATTCCGTTGTTGAAAATGGGGGAAGGCATTCGTTTATTGTTTCGAAAAGAAGAATCTCCTGGTATTACACGTTTTGAAGCCTTAAGTGCCGTGATTGCCGCCACGGTTGGGCTTGGTAATATTTCGGGGGTAGCCATTGCCATCCACATGGGTGGCCCAGGGGTTTTGGTATGGATGTGGATCACGGCTCTTATTGGTGCCGTCATAAAATTCTACTCTTGCACTTTGGCGGTGCAACTCCGAACCACCGATAGCAAAGGGCAACCTCTTGGCGGTCCCATGTATTATATGAGCTTAGGACTTCCCAAATGGGGCAAGTCTCTAGCTATTTGGTTTTCATTGGCGGGCCTGTTTGGAGTGCTCCCCGCTTTTACCGCCAATCAGATCACCCAAACCCTAGTGGATGTGGTGGCTCCTGACCAATATCTTGCCTTGGGGGATTGGCAATGGAAACTCCTAATAGGAATCATTTTATGTGTGTTAAGCAGTTGGGTTATTTTTGGAGGTTTACAAAAAATTGTCCGTGTAACGTCAGGCATCGTTCCTGTGATGGTGGTTCTGTATCTTTCCATGGGCGTTTATATTTTGATAGACAATGCCGAAGCCATACTTCCTTCTTTTTCGCAAATTTTTAAAGAAGCTTTTGCTATGGAAGCTGCCGCCGCTGGAAGCTTTTGGGGCTTGGTCATTATTGGTATGCGGCGCGCTGTTTTTTCCAGTGAAAGTGGGGTCGGAAATGCCCCTATGTACCACGGGCAATCCGTTAGTAAAAACGGGACAGACGAGGGTCTAACAGCACTTCTGGGACCCTTGTTGGACACGGTAGTAGTTTGTACCATCACAGGTTTGATCGTGATTATCAGTGGTGCCTATCTCAATCCCAACCTCAATGGAATCGTACTTACCTTGGAAGCCTTTCGCCAGCTCTTTTTTGGAGTTGGTGATGAACTCCTTCTTTTGATGGTTTTGGTATTTGGTGTTTCAACTCTCTTTACCTATTCGTACTACGGTGTTAAATGCTTTGGTTTTTTGACCCAAAGCCGTTGGGGTCATTATTATAACTACTTCTATATCGGAAGCATTATCTTCTCCGCTCTGGTTACTGTAGAAGTTGTTATTGGAATTATTGATTTGTCCTTTGCCTTGATGTGTATTCCCAACATGATTGCTATTCTCTGGCTTTCCAATCATGTAAAAAAAGAAATGAAAGCACGGCAATGGATGACATAAGACAAAAAACCCTTTCGATGTTCGCCATTGAAAGGGTTAAAGATTGCTTTTATTGCTGCTCCAAAGGCGGTGGCCCTGGAGGCATCAAGGCTTCGTATTCGTAATCGCCTTTACGCTCTTTAAACTCGGCTTTCATAGCACTTCGCAGCTTTGCGTTGGTAAACATATCCACCAAGGACATTCCCAAAGCTTTGGTCGCATAGACCATTCCTTTATGACCGATAGACATTCCGCCACAGGCAACAACGGCCCACGAATGCCAAGGAGTTCCTTTAGGTGCTACTGTAACCCCTAGTCGTGCCACGGGAACAATAAAACTCACATCACCCACATCGGTAGAACCGCCTCCGGGGTTTTCCAGTGTTTCACGCATCGGCTTGATGGTGCCATCAATTCCGATTTTAGGTTTTTGAGTAGCCTCCTGAATTTGATAGGCAAAATCTGTTTCCTCTCCGGTATAACTAAGGTCGCCAAGGGTCTCTAGGTTTTTTTGAATGGCAGCTCCTCCGGCACGATTGGGGAGTACTTCGTGAATTCCAGAAATCAGCGAGATTTTATAATCCACATTGGCAAGAATTGCGGCTCCTTCGGCCATCGCCTGAACGCGTTCGTACACTTCTTGCATTCCTTTACGTTTGGTGTCACGCACCCGAACCCAAATTCGAGAATAGTCTGGTACTACATTAACCACTTGTCCACCATCTTGAATGTGGTAATGAATTCGCACTGTTGGTTTTATGTGTTCGCGATAAGCATTGATTCCATGGGTATATAGTTCCAAGGCATCAGAAGCACTGCGTCCATTCCATGGGTCGCCCGAGGCATGGGCTGCCTGTCCAAAAAACTCCACCTTGAAATCGACCAATGCTAAAGTCGTCTGAACATCCGCTTCGGTATTGTCGGCAGGGTGCCAATCCAAACACACATCCAAATCGTCAAACAAACCGGCTCGTGCCATCCATAATTTGCCAAAAAACTTTTCCTCAGCAGGGGTGCCAAAAAACTTTACAGTTCCTTTGATTTTCCCTTGTTCAATTAGTTTTTTAACCGCTACAGCGGCCCCCAAACTTGCGGTTCCAAACATATTGTGGCCGCAACCATGACCGGCGCCACCGGGCACCAAAGGCTCCTTTTTCGGACTTGCTTTTTGGGAAATCCCGGGCAAGGCATCAAATTCTCCTAGAATTCCGATCACGGGCTTCCCCGATCCATAAGTGGCAACAAAAGCGGTGGGGGTTTCTGCCACCCCTTCTTCCACCGTAAACCCATTGGCTTTGGCATAGTCGATTAGGGTTTTTGACGATACTTTTTCTTGAAAGGCAATTTCGGCAGCCGCCCAAATCTTATCACTTACTTCGATAAGGTTTGCTTTTTCGGCTTCTACATTGGCAATCACTTCGCCTTTTAGTTTTTTAGCACTTTGCCCAAAAACAAGGCTGGTTCCGAGGAGCAATACTCCTATTAGACTACTTTTTTTCATTCACTGTATTTTTTAATATATGAAGAACAAAGCCCTAGCGGCTTTTTAGAAATAGCGTTGGCAACAAAAAAGCAAGCCCCATGACCACATAAGGCGTGTCAATAAAATTGAGTTTGGAATACATCATCCCCGCCACTGTAAAGCAAAGCACTGAAAGAACTCCTGTCACGATACGCACCCCTATTTTCCAGTTCATGCTTAAATATATAAATAAGAGAATTAAATCCCTATTTTTAAAAAATGATTCGACCCTACTGCATAGGACTCTCTATTCTGATTTTTGCCATCTTGGCCAATGCTTTGGCCAACCTATTGGGTGTCAAAACTTGGTATGACTTTTTGAATCTATTGCTGGATAAAGAAAGTTCCCTCGCGAGCATCAGCCTTTTTGATTTTCTTTGGTTGTTTGTCCTCTACCCCTTAGTATTGGGTGGTAGTGCGTGGCTAGGAGCTTGGATTTACGAACAAATCACACAATTATGACAAGTACTGTAATTTATGAAGGGCAACTCCGCAGCCGTTGTACCCACCTCCAATCCAACACCACCATTCTCAACGATGCCCCAGTGGACAATCATGGCAAAGGAGAAGCTTTTTCACCCACCGATCTGTTAGCTACCGCCCTAGGCTCTTGCATGCTCACGATTATGGGAATCAAAGCCAACAGTTTGGATATTGAATTGGAAGGTACCCAGGCCAAAATCACCAAAATAATGGGCGATGCCCCCAGAAGAATTGTACAAATTGATATCGATATTCATTTTCCACAACGATGGGATCAAAAAACACAAACAGTCTTGGAGCGAGCCGCTACTTCTTGTCCGGTTCATTATTCGTTGCATCCTGACATTCAAAAAAACATTCGCTTTATGTGGCCCTAGTCTTCGCTCGTAGGAGGCTCTTTTTTCGGGACTAATAACACCACCAAAACCCCGATAAAACCAAACAAAAATCCAAGGATAAACCCAAAAGAACGACGTCTGCCTTTGCGTTCTCCTAAAAAGGCCCCTAGGGCTCCTGTTGCCACCCCTAGTGCAAGGGTAAAATAGAAAAGTGAATCGGTCATTTTTTACGAGTTAATGGATATATATAATAAATAAGGGTGTAGCTCATCACACCCATTGGGCCCAAAAGAAAAGTACAAAACAAAGGCAAAACTATCCAAAGATGTGGGATATCTTTTTGCTGACTGTGGGTCACTATCCAGCAGCCCATCCAAAAATCAAAGGCCAAATAGTGCAACCAACCGGCTGCGGCCGACTCTGGAGTGGACTCCTTAAAAAGCTTGAGAATCCCTTCCAAACTACTAAAATCCGCTTCTGCCAAACCGCCAAAACCAAATAAAAAGTAAGCATAGAAAAAACTCAATACCAAGGGAATCCAAGGAAAAGCCATTAACGACAGTGTGATCTTCTGCCTTGGAAAAAAAAGTAGCAACATCCAAAACAATACAATTGCCGTATTGCAAATCATAAATAATAGTGATGTCATCGTGTTTTTATGTTTGGTGTTTGCTGTCTAAAAATAGTAACTTCCCTTCAGATTAAAGCCAATGTTAGTCTTTAAAGATATTCGGGGCAACCGGGTAGATCCCCTAAGCCATACCATCCAAAAATTAGAAAGCTTCCCCCATGTGGATATTCACATCGGATCGGATTCTCAAAATTTGGGTAAAAAAACCATTTACTGCACTGTGATTGCCTATCGTTTTGGAAATCGAGGGGTTCATTATATCCTGAGTAAAAGTACACAGCCAATCATTCGAGATATGTGGTCAAGGCTATGGAAAGAGGCCGAATTGAGCTTGGAGGTTGCCGAATGGCTTACCCAACAAATCAATATCAGAGTTGAAATTGATATGGATTACAACGACGATGAAAGCTTTAAGTCTAACAAATTGGTTGCCGCCACCAAAGGCTGGGCCAATTCCTTAGGTTACAAAGTAAATATCAAACCTTTTAAACAGATTGCCACCAAAGCGGCGGATCATCATTGCAAGTAATTATGTTTCAAAAACCCATCGGATTGCTCACCCCAAAACCTATTGGCGAACGCTGGATCAAAGCCTTCCAAAAGGAAGCGCCAGAGGTCACGGTTTTGCTTAATGAAGCCCTTACAGACCCATCAGAAGTGGAATTGCTGCTGGTTTGGAAACATCCCAAAAGCAGTCTTCAACACTTCAATAACTTACAACTCCTCTATTCACTAGGGGCTGGGGTAGACCACCTTATGAGTGACCCTGACATTCCCAAGGACGTCCCTATTTGTCGCATTGTAGATCCGCTTTTAGCCTTTTCCATGTCCAACTATATCGTTTATGCTGTTTTGGATTTCCAACGCCGAATGGACAAATACCGTCAAGACCAGCAACAAAAAATATGGGATCATTACGCCGCGCCAGAACGAAGCATTCGCATCGGGGTGTTGGGCTTGGGTACCTTGGGACAAGACGCAGCTCTTAAACTCAAAGGATTGGGTTTCGATGTTGCGGGTTATAGTCCCAGTCCTAAAAATATTCCAGAGATTACTTGCCATCACGGCGATCAGCTTTCTGCTTTTCTACAATCGGTCAATGTGTTGATTTGTACGGTACCCTATACCTCCAAAACCCATGCTTTACTCAATGCTTCTCTTTTTCAACAACTCCCAAAAGGCAGCTACCTCATCAATGTTTCTCGGGGAAAAGTACAGGTAGAAAAGGATCTTTTAGAAGCCCTAGAGACCCATCAACTCAGTGGTGCTTTTTTGGATGTGTTTGAAACCGAACCGCTACCAAAGGACAGCCCTTTGTGGCATCACCCAAAAGTACAGATCACACCTCACATTGCAAGTATTACAAAACCAGAAGCTGGGGTTCGTCAGATCGTTGCCAATTGGGAACGGATTCAAAACAACGCACCGCTAGAGCATCAAGTAAATCTGCAAAAGGGTTACTGAAGTGCCTGCCCGATTTTATCACAACCGTAACGGACCACATCGGTGGTTGGACAACCTGTTTCGCGCTCAATCTTTTCAATCATCTGCAATGCTTCTGCTTCGCTTAAAGCACTGGTATTTAATGCAATTCCAGCCACTTTAGCCCCAGGATACGTTCCGCAAACCGTCACCAGTTGTTCATTGAGATGAATAAATTCTTTTAGCGAAGGGATTTTTATGTGTTCTGGGAATTTGAGATGGGTTTTTTCAGCACGATGACACAAAATCAAATGTGTGGGGCAACTGCCACGCATCAAAGGAAGCGTTGCAGTACTTCCGGGATGCAAAAGAGAGCCTTGTCCCTCTACTATTATCCACTCTTTTTCGCCATGAGAAAGTACCGCTTCCTCAACGGCTCCACAGGCCAAGTCTACTTTAAAAGCATCCAAAGGAATTCCCTGACCTGTTAAGGTAATTCCAATTTGTCCAGTGGCTACAAAGCCTATATTTATTTTTTGATCCTGAGCCCATCGATACAATTCCAAGCCTGCGGTCATTTTTCCTGCGGCCATATCAGTACCTACAAATAAAATTCGGTGATTGGAAAGTGTTGCTGCTTTGGCCGTAGCAATCGGTGGTGTTGTTTGTGGAACTCGAACATCCCATATCCATTGCTTTTCTTTTGTACACATCCCTTGAAAACGTTCGCCTAACAAGTCGTGTAAACCATTGACCAAACTCATGCCTGCTTTGAGTGCTTGCTCAATTAGTTCAAACCAATTTTCTGGAATCCGTCCTCCGGAAGGGGCTATACCAAGCACCAAAACATTGGCTCCCTTTTCCAAAGCCTTTTCTAAGCTGGGAACAATAGGTGCTGAATGGGCAATACCCGTGATGGTTTCTAGGCTACTCCCGGCATATTGGGTATCTACGACGGCAACAATTTCATTTTTAGAATACCGAAGTACCCCAAAGCCCATTTTTCCATAATCACTGTTGAGATGCCCTTCCATAAAAAGAGCAATTTTATCCGTTGGCTGTAACATCTTTTTCGTTTTTTAAATACGCCCCATGACCCGGTTGATCCGATGGCATGGTAATTCCCTCAATCAAAGGAGCTCCTTCGGATGGATCCGGTGCTAAGTTGAAATGAGAATCTAGATCGATATGATCTAATACTCCTGAAAGAGCCGCTGCGGCAGCAATAGAAATGGAGGATTCGCTCATGCAACCCACCATAGTTTTTAACCCAAAAGCTTTGGCTGTCGCAATGATTCGTAGGCCTTCGGTAATTCCACCACACTTCATAAGTTTAAAATTGATGCCATGCACTGCCTGCGCCCATTGGGGAATATTATGGGCAAAGCGGCAAGATTCGTCCACATAAATGGGAAGGGCCGATTGTTGATAAAGAGGACTAAGATTGGCCTCGTCTCCTTCTTTTAGTGGTTGTTCGATATAGCTTACTCCGCGTTCCGCCAACCAATGGCTCATGCTGACGGCTGTGGGCAAGTCCCAACCACCATTGGCATCCACCCGCAGTTTGACTTTATAATTGGCACAGCTTTCCACAACTTGTTCAAACATGGCTTTGTCCGCTGCCACCCCTTCTGGAGAGCCCAGTTTGATCTTTAATGATTGTACTGTAGTTCCATCCAATAACAAGGGTACGCGTTCTTTAACCACTTCAGGGGGATTGATCCCAATAGTCAAAGAAGTGGGTTGCGTGGGTTTGGGAAAACCTAGCAGCTGGTACAAGGGCATCTCTGCTTTTTTGGCGGTCCAGTCCCAGAGAGCGATATCCAAGCCCGTATAAGCACAAGGAGCGATTTGCAACTGGCGGGCTCGTTGTTCAATCTCATAAATACTCAAAGAATCCATGCCTGTGGACACCAAGCGTTCCAATTCTTGAATCACTTTTTCAGGGCTGTCTGCTTGCTCGGTTTTTCCGGGTGCGGCCTCCCCCCATCCGACAATTCCATCTTTTTCAACAGAAACAAAAACATTGTACGAATCGCCTCGAACGCCACGGCTAATCGCTAAAGGAAAGCGTTTTTTCAGCAGGACTTTATAGTAATTGATTTTCATTTGACTCAATTTTTGATTTCTTCGCTGATAAACGGAAAGGCTTTGCAACCATTCTGCCTTGTTTCTATATAGGTTTGTACTTGTTTCATCGGGGATAAGATAAAAGTTGTTTTAATGAGCTATATTTTCCTAACATAAGTAAATATAGTACAGAAATCTAATATCATGACAAAATACACAGACCAAAAAAAGAGCCGAAGCAACACGAAAAAAAACTAGCTTTTACCCAGTTTTCGAAGACTGGGGGAACTCACGATCCACAATAAAAAGCCACTCAAAACAGTCATCAAACCAAAGACGGAGAAGATTCGTAGCAGAATATTGTTGAAATCATCACGCCCTTGATAATCCATCGTATGACTCATCCACAGAAAATCGAACCAGCGCCAACTGCGATGCCGCACCCGCTGAAATTTCCCATTTTCAGCAGCGACATAGGCCGTTAACTGCTCGGGATGATCGTATTGAATGGCATAGGCTGGGAGGGGTCGTCCTCGGTATTCGTGGTGAGCATCTGTACTGGTGATTCTTGAAACATGCAAAACTTTATACCCTGGTTTTACATGCGCCTGGGCTACCTCCAAAGCTTGTGCTTGGGTTATCTCTTTTTTCATGCTTCCGTCTGTGGCATTGACCAACTGATTGTTATTGATCCAATAATAGGGAACACTCCCTACCGCCACCAATTCTAAACTTTGAATTTTTATACTCAAACTATCGGTGGGATAGAGGGATTTAAATTGCGGTTTTTCATAGCCGTTATTGAGATAGGGGTCACCGTGAATTTCATCCAAATCGGTCCAGCTAAAGTACAATCCCGAAACAGTCCACATGATGAATTGAAGCCCGATGGCTAGCCCTAAATAGCGATGCACTTTTCGAATACGCAAGGAGGTTTTATAGCTCATTTTTGATTTTTTATATAAACCACAAAACATGAAATGATGCCGCTGGCGTTTGCCACTGCATCTTTCCAATCCGACACGCGATAATCCGTTAAGGTTCCTTGTAAAATTTCAATCAATAACCCTAAAAAAAGAGATGTAAAAAGCGCTTCCGAGAGAAATTTTAATCGCTGAAAGTGAAACCGAAGACTTTGCGCGAACAAAAAAAACAACAGCCCGTACACTACAAAATGTCCAACCTTGTCTTGATGAGAAAAAAACGGTTCCGAAGCTGTATTTGAGGGCTTGTAAAAGCTCAAGTAAAGAATCAAGCTCAACCAAAGTACACTGCAAAGTGTCCAAAATTTTTTAGGCATGGGCGTGGTTATTTGCCTAAAAATAGGAAACCTTTTTGGGAAAAAGCCTACATTCGAAAACCGACTCGATTTATGCATTCAAAAAAAACGTTTCCACCGGTAAATTGCACATCTTCTGCGACTACAGGAGCAGAAGTTTCATGGTTTGCACCCCTCTGCAATGGAGATGATGCCTTTTTAGGGGAACGCCACACCGACTATAAAAGCAATTGGGATAATACTTCTGAAATTGGTCGAACAGCCGATCGTTTGGGTTTTCGCAATATGCTCTGCCCATCCTCCTACCAAGTAGGGCAAGACACACTGAATTTTGCAGCTGCCCTTGCCCCTCAACTTCAACAAATGAATCTGCTCACAGCCATTCGTTGTGGGGAAGTCCACCCTCCTATGTTGGCGCGAGCCTTATCTACCCTTGATCATATCCTTAATGGACGTTTGACCGTTAATATTATTTCCTCTGACTTGCCTGGACTCAAAGAATCCTCTGAAACTCGCTATGCCCGATCCAAGGAAGTCATTGAAATTCTCAAGCAAGCTTGGACACAAGATCAAATTGACTACCAAGGTGATTTTTATCAATTACAACTTGACAGTCGCCCAGTAAAACCCTATCAACAAAATGGAGGGCCGTTACTCTATTTCGGGGGCTACTCTCCTCCCGGTTTGGAGCTATGCGCCCAGCATTGTGATGTTTATTTAATGTGGCCCGAAACCCAAGATAAAATCCATGGATTGATGGAAACCATGGCACAGAAAGCCGCTGCTTATGGTCGCACGGTTGACTTTGGATTACGCGTTCATGTTATCGTTCGAGAAACAGAACAAGAAGCAAAAGCCTATGCCGAAAAACTCCTTTCCAAGCTCGATTTGGACAAAGGGACGGAAATCCGTGACCGTGCTCAGGATGCAAAATCGATGGGTGTTGCTCGCCAAACCGAAATGCGAAATCAGGCGGGAGAAGATTTTTATGTGGAATCACATCTGTGGACGGGGATCGGACTGGCACGTTCTGGCTGCGGTGCCGCATTGGTTGGCAATCCCGAACAAATCCTCGCCAAAATCAGAGCTTATCAAGACATGGGTATTCGTTCTTTTATTTTTTCAGGCTACCCACATCTGCAAGAAGCTGCGTATTTTGCGCGACTGGTTTTGCCACATTTGGAAACGATTTCCCTTCCCGAAGTTCATGGAAGAATTCCTTCAAGTCCCCCAGAAACCCCACTAGCGAACGGAACAAGAATCTAATTATGCTTGATTTTGGAATCGTACTGGTTTATTTTGTGGTGATTTTTGCCATCGCCATTGCGGGTCGTCGTAAAGAATCCGGTTCAGCAGAAGATTATTTTTTGAGTTCTCGTCAGCTACGTTGGCCCTCCATTGCGCTTTCAACCATTGCCACCAATATTCAGGGCTACCAGTTTTTGGGAATGATGGGGTCTGCCTATCTCTATGGACTGGCACAAGCCAATTTAGAAATTAACGCAGTTCAAGGCTTACTCCTAGCAGCCTTTGTTTTTGTTCCGCTCTTTTTACAACATAAAATTACCACCGTAACGGAGTTTATCAATTTAAAACTCGGTCGTCGAGTGGGCTTGTTTTATTCACTGGCCAATCTTGGATTGTTCAGTACCATCACCCTAGGTGCCGCCCTGTTTTGGGGAGCCTATGCTGCCGATCGAGTTTTTGGAGAACAACTTGCTTTTCTGCATAGCGATCGGATGCTCCGTATTGGAATTTTGATTGTGATTCTTGGAGGCTTTTCGGCTATTTACACCTATTTAGGTGGGTTGAGTGCTGTTGTAAAAACCGATGTTGTTCAATTTTTTGTGTTGGTCACAGGGGGTGTTGCAGTACTTTACGTAGCCGTAAATGCTTTGGGTGGATGGTCAGAACTGTATGCACAGACTGCTGATAAAATGCACCTGCATCTTCCCGCAGAGCACAAAACCTTACCGTGGACACATCTGTTCGGTTTGTTTTTTTTAAACATCAACTATTGGTGTGCGAACCAAACCGTGATCCAACGTTCTTTGGCAGCTAAAAATCTACGAGAAGCCCAAACGGGCCTATTGGTGGGAGGAATGCTCAAATATGGAATGGCGGTCATTATCATTATTCCAGGAATAGCATTGTATGGCATTTTAGGGAACGACTTGGCCGAACCCGATATGGCTTTTCCTTATCTAGTCACAACCTATATCCCCGTTGGAGTAAAAGGAGTGATTCTCTGTGGTTTGTTTGCCTCGTTGATGAGTACTGTAGATTCTACTTTTAACTCCATTGCGACCCTTTGGTCGGTCGATATTTACTCGGGTTATCTTCATAAAAAAGCCAATGATCTCCAAAAAATTCAGGCAGGAAGAAAAGCGATTTTATGTAGCTTTTTCACCGCTCTTCTTATGGGATGGATCTTGCTCTATCTAAAGTTCGAGAACCCAAGCGCTGCCTTTACCCACACCCTTAATGAATTGCGTTATTACATTAACTGTGGTATTGTTGTATTAATCTGCACCGCTGTGCTATTGACCATCCCCAATAAAAAACGTGTTCTTTGGGCTTTTTTGTTAACGCTACCTCTTAACCTTATACTTCAATACAGCTTCCCCGAAATGAATTATTTTGTTCGCGCTTTTTGGGTTATATTTAGTGGGCTTGTATTTGCTATTTCTGGTGACATCAAGTCTCTACAAGCTCCAAAGCAACTCTTTGTGGCCCATTCAGCTAAGGAGGCTTGGAGAGGTTTTGCTTTAGGAATCAGTTTGGTCATTCTTCATATTCTATTTCACTAATCCATGGCCAAACGAAAAAAAACAGAAGACGCTATTGATCTCCACGGAGTTCGTCATAAGGAAGCCCTTGAGTGGGTGAAAGATGAACTGCATTTCCGAGCCGATCAGGGTTCTTTTTCCTTGACCATCATTACAGGGAATTCATCTGTACTCCAAAAACGAATCTTTGAGGAAATTCTAGAAGGCACCGTTTACAACTACTATATCCCTAGCTGGAACTTAGGTCAGATTATTGTAGAGCATATGGAATTATAACTATTAAACTCCATATAATTACTAATACATAAGATATTTTATAAAAGCTAGGTTACACAATATTTAGCAAGCTGTCTTCAATTTTTGCGTCTTCTTTAAAAAAGATTGAAAAAGGAGAGAGTGTGCTAGCAGTTCAAATGTCCTAAATTGAGAAATCAAAATACCAGCATATCTTTATATCCTAGATCTGAAAAAAAAATTTCACATCAATAAATATATAATTTCTATGCTTTTTTGCCGATACCACTCTTTTTTTTGTGCTTTGATCTTTATTTGCATCGCTTCGGTTAGTTGTTCAAAAAAAAGCGATTCTGGCAATGAATCCATTGAAAAAAATACTGATAAAGAAGTTGTTATTGCTCCAGAGAACCGCCTTCCACAGGTCATTCTAAATACGAACGGCGAAAGTATTCCTGATGAGCCAAAAATTGATGCCACAATGGTAATTGAAAAACAAGGCGTTGTTGTTTACCAAGGAAATATTGCCATTGAAATAAGAGGTCAATCTTCTCAAATGTTCCCAAAAAAACAATATGGTTTTGAAATACGTGATGAAAATAATGAGGGTATTGATGTAAGTTTACTTGAATTACCGGAAGAAGAAGATTGGATTCTACACGCACCCTACAGCGATAAGAGCCTGATTCGAAATGCACTTATCTATGATTTGTCTCGTTCAATAGGTAGATATACCTCAAGATTTCGTTTTGTAGAACTTATTTTAAACGACTCAAATGAAGGACTTTATATATTGATGGAAAAACTCAAACGAGACAACAACCGAATCGATATCAATAAACTTAAAGAATCAGAAAATGAAGGGGAAGATCTCACAGGGGGATACATTCTTAAAATTGATAAAAACAATCAGTACAATGATTCGAACTCTTTTATCTCATCTGTTGCTCCTCACAGTCGCATTCTCTTTGATACGCCAGATGAGGAGGATATTACACAAGAGCAGCGGAACTACATCTCCACTTATGTACATGATTTTGAAACAGCTCTAGCTGCTGATAATTTTACAGATCCTGCACAAGGCTATGCTCCATATATTGATTCAGATAGTTTTATTGACTTTTTTCTACTTAATGAATTATCAAATAATGTAGATGGTTTTCGTCTCAGCACTTGGGTCGTAAAAGATAAAAATAAACCCTTAAGTATGGGGCCAATATGGGATTTCAATTTGGCATTTGGTAATGCTGATTATTGTCGAGGTGGGGATTACAATGTTTGGGCTTACCGATTTAATGAACGTTGTCCTGGTGATCGGTGGCAAATTCCATTTTGGTGGCACCGTCTTTTAGAAGATCCCGCTTGGTTATCTCAAGTTCAGGCTCGCTGGAATGATCTAAGAGGAGCTGAATTTTCTGAAACTGAAATTCATCGAAAAATCGATGAGTATGTAACATTGCTTACCGCTTCTGGAAGTAGTAAATCCAACTTTACTCGCTGGCAAGTACTAAATGAATACGTGTGGCCCAACAACTATGTTGGTGGAACGTACGAAATGGAAATATTTTATCTAAAAGAGTGGATTTCAAATCGCCTGCAGTGGCTCGATGAAAATATCATGAATCTCTAAGTTTAAAATATTCTGATGGTGTAACTGTTTTTAATAGTTTAAAAACTCTATTAAAGTTTTCTTGTGAACTAAATCCAGATTTTTCTGCAAGGGCATTCATAGAATAGTTTTTCAAGAAATCTTCATTTATTAATTTAATTGCATATTCTATTCTGTATGAATTAATAAACATAGGAACGCTCATCTCTGAATGTGTCTTTATACTATTACGAATCAATTCATTTCGAATACCGGTGTTCGCAGAAATAGAAGCTGATGTATAATCAGAATTAAGATATTGATTGCCTTCTGAAAACAAAGATTTAATCTGATTGTATATTTTAGCCAAGCCTTCATCTTTTTCATCAGAGTTATTTATTTGAGAAACTTTTCTGATTATTTCAGGGCGAACTATTAAAATCAGAATCGTTAAAATTCCCAAAATTCTAAGGCTAACAAAAAGAAAAGTCAACTTATAATTAAATAAAAAAAGCCCTAAAATAAATAGAGTAGAGATGCTCGTGATGGTAATTAATACATAATAATATTTAAACAAATTAGATATAGCATCTTTTGTTTTATTATTTAAAATTTCACTCTTTAATATTTGATAATATTTATAGAATATTAGACATGTAAAAAAAAGAGTATTCAAACACAAAATTACAAACAAGTCTTCTTTACCTATAAAATCATCAGAATTAAATCCCATTATACTTTCAAAAATAATCTGATTACCTATAAAAGTGAATAATCTAATTCCTGAACTGTTAAGGAAATCAATTAATATAATAAGTAAACTAGGCACAAAATAAATAAAAGTGAGTCTTGCCTTCTTTTTTTCTAAAAAAGATTTAATGAATAAAAAGAAAAAAACAAAAGCAAATGATCTTCCCGAGACAATAACAACAATAGGCAGTTTAATATTAAGTAACAAGTGCAAAGACATGTTTATCATTGTTATAAGCTGAAATGAAAAATGAAACATAAAATGTCTTAGGTGATATTCATTTTTAATGGTCATCATACTGTAAACCCTAATGATGACTATGAAAGTCGTGAATAACAAGAGGTAAACTGGGTAGATTTCCATATAGTTAATTGAGTACAAGTGCAGCAATATATTAATATCCTACTAATAATTTAAAAATGTAAATGTTTAATGAATAAATTATTGAAGAGATTAGTGTGATCATAAAATATTCTACACAATTACATCTATTATACTACAAAAATATTTAATCTTTCCTCAATTTTTATGTAATATTAAACATAATAATTCCTGGTTTTATGCAATATTTTTTTGT
>Ga0209374_1001138_pt1 | contig 27020 bp, 20 predicted proteins | sample SaaInlLV_DNA_10m_FD_184683 | JGI IMG/M metagenome (GOLD analysis project Ga0209374, IMG submission 184683) | Marine microbial communities from expanding oxygen minimum zones in the Saanich Inlet - SI075_LV_DNA_10m (SPAdes) (version 2) | ecosystem: Environmental > Aquatic > Marine > Unclassified ... | reverse complement strand
ATTCCCCTGGTATGAAGTTCGCGTAGGTCTTCTACTTCCTTGCCACCATTAACGGCTAAGCATCCGAGTGTACCGTGAATTTCCGCCATGTACGGAGAGAACCATTTTCCATCAAGTTCTTCTTGACCAGTACCATGAACTTTGGTAATTTCACCGGATTGAATCAGTTCTTCAACCCATCCAGCAATGGTAGGAATCGGAATGTTAGCAAGTTTCTCTTTGTAAAGTGGGTTCTGAAATTCCCTGTCAAGGCCACCACCATGGCTCATAAGACGAAACAGTTCTCTTGAATTTGTAGGAACTGGTGCCTTATTCGCATAAAACTCAGTCAATTGCTCAGAAGTTAACTCAGTAGCCAAGGAACGAGTACCGAGTAAGCGCTGAAGGATGGCTGGATCAATATCCTTGACCAAAAATGCCCTCGTTTTCATTGACATCAAGTCTTCGAAGGCAGACATGAAGAGCGACATACCCAATCGAGAAGGAACGACAACCTTTGTGTGGACTATTCGAGCATCACCGCTCATACAGGCTTGCAAAAAGGCCTCAAGGCCAATCATGTCAATATCCCCGAACATAATTTCGTTCTTTGCTTCACGCATCAACAGACTACCATCTGTTGTCCGATGTTTGTTGAGTAAGGCTTCAGCTTTCTGTTGGAATTGTTGCGGACTGATTTCTTCTGCTCCCATTCGCTTTGGAATGATCAACGACCGTCCTGAAACCTCTCTAAACCTCTTTGCAAAGATTTGGGTATTAATGATGTACCGTTCAATGACTTCGATGTGATTGTTGTTCCGGAACGCTGTGTACATCTCACCTGGGTCTACTTCTTGGGAGGTGCGCAAGAGAAGTCCGTTTTCATCAAAGGACATCTCAATAACTGAAATATTGTTTGCTTCAGCCAATCCGGCCATAAAATATCCAAGTGCTGTATTGAACCCGCGGCCACGACAAGTGGTAATCATGTAGGTGGGATGGGCTCCAGTGATAACCTGCTCAACGAGAATTCTATCGGGGTCCGGCACTTGGAACGAGTCAATTGAATGCTCTTCAAGATGACGAGCAATGGCGCTGGCTACTTCCTTGGAAAGACCATAGGCATCACGCAATAAGACCCGAGGGTCTTGTTCACGACGAAGAGCAACGATACAGTGTCCAATGAGGTCAAGGAGGGCCTTTGACAATTCGCGACTCCTAGAACGTGCTTCTCCCGACCATGATGGAATGGTCGGACGATGACCTGTGACTGATGTAACATTGACTCTCGTACCTTGTATGTTGGTCACTCTATAGGTGGAACCACCGAGAAGAATGACATCACCACCTCGTAGATTTGAAACGAAGGAACCGGACAATTGTCCAAGAATTGACCCCTCGGCATTGAAAACAAGATAGGAATTATCTGGTGCAATCGTTCCGATGTTCGTATAGTAAATCATGCGAGAATATCCACGTTTACCGTAAATGTTCTCTTCCCAATCAACCCAAACCCTTCGTTCCTCTTCTAGCATGTCTAATACTTCAATGAAGTCGTCATATTGGAAATTTCGGTATGACCATGAATTTACTATGATTTCATAGGCCTCATCGATGTCAAGTTGATTGATAATAACAAGACCAATCATGAATTGTGCTACAACATCCAGACAATTTTGTGGGAAATCAAGTCGGTCCATATCCCCTGTTTGGATTGCGGCTTGGAGAGCAGCCAGTTCAATCAAATCGTCAACACTTGAAGGAAGGAATCTCGCACGCGGTATTCCCCCAACATGGTGACCTGCTCGTCCAATACGCTGTAAAGCGGTGGCAATATCCCCGGGGCTGCCTACCTGCAAAACGAGGTCAACCGACCCGATGTCTATTCCCATTTCAAGGGACGATGAAGTTACGACTGCTCGCAGATGCCCTAGTTTGAGTTTACGTTCAACATCCAATCGGATGTTCTTGTCCATAGAACCGTGATGCCCTGCTACCAAATCTCCCAAGAACGGACGCAGACGTTGAACGATTGTTTCAGTCATTTTCCTCGTATTGGCAAATACAAGAGTGGTCGTATGGGCGCTGATGAGGTCTGCAATGGCTTCTATATTGTATTCAAGAATTTTCATCACTGGTAAATCACTAAACTTTGGATGCGTGATGAGAATATCCAAATCCAGTTCTCTGGAACCTGAAATTTTAGCGATCGATACTTTGGTGACTTGGCCTCTTGCCTCTCTATCATCGCTGCTCACAAGATATTCAGCAACGGTCTCCAAGGGTTCCATGGTGGCTGAAATTCCAATACGTTGTACAGGATTTTTCAAAAGCGTATCCAGCAAAGAAAGTGTTAACGAAAGATGAACACCTCGCTTGGTGGAAACCATCGAGTGCAATTCGTCAATGATCATGTATTCCACTTCGCTAACAATAGGCTGGAAGCGCGGTGAGGTGATGGCAATTGCCAAACTTTCAGGTGTCGTAATAAGAATATGCGGGGGTTTTCTAAGCATCTTCTGTCGGTCCGATTGGGAGGTGTCTCCGGTTCGCAAGCCGACACGAATTTCCTGGGCACGATCAGGGAGATAATTCTCGGTTATTTCCTTGAGAGGACCTATGAGGTTGCGTTGGATATCGTTGGCGAGGGCTTTGATCGGAGAAATATAAATTGCGTGAACCTTTTTCTCTAACTTCTGGTCCAACGAAAGTCGAACCAAATTGTCAATGATAGACAGAAATGCCGTCAAGGTCTTACCCGAACCAGTTGGTGAACAAAGAAGGAGATGTTCCTTGTTCATGATGGATGGAATTGCAAGTTTTTGCGGGGCAGTGAAATCCGGAAACTTGTCTCTAAACCATCGACGAACAGGTGGACAAAGCTGTTCGTAAAGAGGTTCGGATTCCATAGGGGAATCCAAGTAGACTATTTCTGCCATTTTATTTTCAGCACCCTTGTGTCGCGAAGCGTGTGCAAGCGTCTTAAAGAACTATCGCTTAAACCCGTAAATTTAGGCCCAACGAGTCTCTCTCTTCTTCCAACGGTTGAAGGGTTCTGTTTCGGGTCGCTTGGAGGGGTCCAAAAGAGGCGACTCAAGGGAAATTGGTGGTAGGATTACTTCATGGAGAGCATCAGTTGGACAAGAGCCAATACAAGAAAGACATCCAACACAATTCTCTTCAATGACGACGACTGGCCGTTTCGGCCTTTTGCGCCCTTCAGGATTGTGTTTTAGCGGCAAAAGGGCTTCAAAGGGACAATGGGTAATGCATAGATCACACCCCGTGCAGTCGTCTTGGACAATGGCAACCATTGCTTGGCCCATAGATGTGGCAATGGACGGCCCGATTTAACAATGTGTATCTCAGAATCTTTTTGCATGACCTGCTTAACTCGGTGAAGTTCATAGGCAACCCTCCTTAGCATGTATCAGGTGAACTCGTGACTGATGAAGGCGACGGCCGTTTGGAACGCTTGAACGAGATGCTCAAGCGAAGAGGGTTCCTGCTTCCGGCTTTTGGAATCTACGGGGGGGCGAAAGGTCTCTACGATTTCGGCCCAGTGGGAGGAAGGCTACGGTCCCGTGTCAACCAAGCCTGGCTTGACCATTGGCTCCAACTCGGCAACATTGTAGAATTATCATGTCCGACAGTCACACCCTACGAGGTCTTGGAAGCAAGTGGGCACGTTGGAGAATTTTCTGACTTTATGACATCCTGTAAGGCCTGCGATGAGGCAAGTCGCGCAGATACTCTTCTTGAGCCGCACCATCCTAATCCTGACGCGCTTAAGCGAGATGAATTACAAACACTACTTCATTCAATAAACCCAGAATGCCCAGCCTGTAATGCATCGGATTGGAGCGATGTTGTCGCTCAAAATCTAATGTTTAACACAACCATTGGGTCCGGTAGTTCAGGCCGTGCTGGATTCATTCGACCAGAAACAGCTCAAGGTATGTTCACATCATTCCCGTCTATCTACCGCCACTTTAGAGAACGTTTACCATTCGGAGCCGTCCAAGTTGGAAAGGGATACAGAAATGAGATCGCTCCTCGGCAAGGCATGATCCGATTGAGAGAATTCAACATGGCTGAGTTGGAATATTTCATTGACCCTGAAGCACCCGTCCAGGTTGATTTATCACCATGGCAAGACCAAAACATTACCTTCATATCCCAAGATACTCCAGAATTTACATCGACAATAGCCAAGGCACATGACGATGGAATCATTCATCACCCAACTGTCGCTCAATTTCTAGGAATGACCTATGATTTTTTAGCAAACATGGGAATTATAACTTCCAAGATTCGATTCCGACAGCATGATAAAGATGAAATGGCACACTATGCACAAGACTGTTGGGATATTGAAATCCTCGGTTCATACGGCTGGATTGAGTGCGTCGGTGTGGCTCATCGGGGATGTTACGACCTTGAATCACATCACAAAGCAACCGGGAAGTCCTTGCATGCTCGCCGTGAATATGCTGAACCAAGAATGACAACCATCGATGCGTGGACCATTAATGGAGCAACCGTTGGACCAACATTCAAAGCCCTCGCTGGTGCGGTTAAAGTTGCAGTTGAAGAACTTCCCAAGGAGACAGAATTCCCATCGCAAGTTACCCTATCAACTGGAGACGTTGTAACACTTGAACCTCAACATGTCAAACCGAATCAAATGGTCATCAAAGAAACCGGAGAGTGGTTTATTCCTCATGTCATAGAACCAGCCTTCGGCATTGACCGTATTATCTGGCATATGATCGACCATGCATACCATGAGAGCGATAAGGATGGAGATGTTTACACCACAATGAAACTACAACAATCAATTGTACCCGTAGATTATGCAGTATTCCCACTCTTTGAAAAAGATGGAATGGATGAGTTAGCAATTGAATTGCATCGTTCGTTCTGCACCACTTCAGGGGTCGTATCCATGTACGACGGTAGCGGTTCTATAGGGAGAAGATACGCCCGTGCTGATGAAATTGGCGTGCCAAAGTGCATCACCATTGACCACCAATCGTTGGAGGACCGAACCGTTACCGTTCGTAACAGAGATAGCGGTGAACAAACTCGGGTCAGCATCGACAGTTTACTCCTGTAGATTGAGGCCATACAGGGCTGAAATCAGCGAAGATGAACGAATCTGCGTGTGAAGATTGATGAACCCTCGCCACCATGTCAAAAACATGGGTAGCGCAAGCGATTGGACTGAGCGCTACCGACCAAAAAGTGAACAGCACTTGGAAGGGAACGAAGTTCAGCGAAGGAAAATCAGAACTTGGCTTGATGATTGGAAAGCAGGGGTCCCAAAGAAGAAAGCATTGCTTCTTGTTGGACCGCCTGGGGTTGGAAAAACAACTGTTGCAAGAGCCATCGCAGAAGATATGGGGTGGAATGTGATTGAACTCAATGCGAGTGATGCGAGAAATGCTGCAGCAATTCGAAAGGCAGCAACCAATGGTGCGACTCATCGCTCACTCTTCCACGACCCAAATGCTCCCCCTTCACGAACTCTAATTCTCCTTGATGAAGTGGACCACCTATCCGGTGGACTACGGGAAGTGAGTCAGTCACGTATTGAAAAAGCAATGGAATCAAATGAGGTTAACGAGCAGAAAGTAGTATTGTCTGGAGACTCCGGTGGAAAGGCAGAATTGCTTAATCTCCTTTCCCAAACCAAGCAACCTGTCATACTCGCTTGCAATGAAGAAATGGGACTTTGGGGTAAGAATTCATCGTGGCGTTCAACCCGTGACCGATTTGGAAAACATCTTCAGAAAATCATATTTGACCGTGCCAATAACGAGGCCTTGCGCAGAATTGCAAGGCGAGTACTTCGTGAGGAGGACATTCCATTCGATGATTCTGCCATTACTGCGCTTGTTGACTCCAACCACGGTGACTTGCGCGCTCTTGTTCGTGATTTACAAGTTATGTCAAGCGGACTCAACGGACCACTTACATCTGAAATTGTCAAGAATCATTCAGACACAAGCCAAAGAGATGTATCGGTTGAAATATTTCCAGGTCTTGACTCCCTTTATCGATCACGCTCAGCTGAGGATGCACTAACGATTGCAAGGACCATTGACAAAGACCCGAGTGAGTTCCTAAATTGGATTCACTGGAACAATGCCTCTCTTTTTGCAAATAATGGTGGAGTTCAGCGTGGAGCAAAAAGCATGAAGCAAGCAGATAAAATGTTGATGGGGCGTTATCTAAACACCGCACATCGCTCTACATATTGGACTCAACATCTTACATCGCTTGCAGCTTCAATCGCCAACCCCGAAAGTATCCAAGGGCGGATATTCCCTTCATATCCAAATTTTCTTCGTCGGGGAGGTTCGTTGAGTCGTCCAGCAATTATTGAGAAATTAAGTGCCTTAAGCGGGACAAGTAAGGCTACATCTCGAGAAGAATTCCTCCCTGCTCTCATGCTTCTTGGACGAGAAGATTCACCTCTTGGAAATCCAGAGAATTTTGACACCTCACTTCAAATTGGATTTTCCCCAGAAGAACATGCAGCCTTGTGTGGTCTTGCGGCATCGAGGCGGTCAACCAAAGAGTTGGTGAAAACTTACAAGGAGAGCCAAGAGAATTATATGGCAAAGAAGGCTGAAGAATTATCGTCAACTCAAACCCCTGAAACCATAACAGCGTCTGCTCCAATACCCCATCAAGAACATCATCAAGAGTCAACCAACGACGAAGAGGACACTTCACCTGCTCCCGGGCAAATGAAGTTATTTTGACTCGGATTCCTCTTTTTCTTGTAACATCCGTTTAACGACAGCTACACCCTTCACTTCACCATCGGATTTGTCCTCTCTCCTCCATGTGTGTGGGTGGAGAACAATTACAGCTGTTAGAAGTTCAAGCCGACCAAACCACATTAAAATTGATGTTAGAATCAATTCACTTTTATCCATACCCACCCAAGTGTTTGATGGGCCGTATTCGCCTATAGCCGGACCAGTATTTCCGAGAGAAGATGCAACAAGACTGACAATCGATTCAAAGGATGCATCAGGCATCATAATCGCCAGGAGGATACTTGCTCCACCAAAGAGGATGACCCAAACAAAGAGCATGCCCACAATAAGGCCAATTTGTCGGTCCTCAACCACTTCATTATTCATCCGAATTCTGTCAATTTTACGCGGTTGGGCTATTCTTCTCAACTCGCGCATTGCGATTTTGAACGCGAGACTCACACGTAGTAATTTCAAACCACCAGCAGTTGACCCTGCAGAGGCACCAACGATCATGAGAATGAACAGGGCAACATGCGTCACGACTGGCCAAGCCATGTAATCTTCCGTGGCATAGCCCGTTGATGATGCAATTGAGATTACATTGAAAATACCGTCTCGAATTGATTCACCATACCCGTGACCTGTGTTCATCAGCGTCAATGAAATAAGTGTAATGGCGAGGAGGAGATAAAACGCATAATACCTAAACTCCTCATCCTTCCAAACAAGAAAAATATTTCCTTTCCTACATAACCACAGCAATGTAAAGTTGACTCCTGCCAAAAACATAAATGCGATGATAATAGCCTCTACTTTTATTGAATCATAATACCCTATACTTGCATCATGAGTTGAAAAACCACCGGTTGGCAGTGTCGTCAAGGCATGGTTGAAGGCATCAAACCACCCTATTTGACCGACAAAGAACAAGAGAAGAAACTCCAGAATCGTAAGGGTTACATAAAGACCCCAGAGAGCGGTTGCAGTTTGACGAAGCTTAGGTTTCAAACGCGATAAAGAGGGGCCCGTCAGTTCAGCACGAGCCAGAGCCATTCCACCACCGAGAACGCGAGAAAGGATCATCATTCCCAACATGATGATACCCATTCCACCAAACCACTGAGTTAGCGATCTCCAAATAAGGAGCCCTCGATGTTGAGAATTAATACAATCCAATGTCGTTGAATCACACATCGGACTTGAAGACGCATGAATCACAGTGGCTCCCGTGGTCGTAAAACCAGACATTGATTCAAACCAAGAATAAACGAAACCTGTTAACATATCTGAGAGTTCTGCACCCGATGTAAAAGGGCCAACAAACACTCCACCCAGCCAAAAAGGAAGGGAGCCGATCAGTACTGAAATCGGCCAAACCAACCCTACCCCTACAAATGCCTCAACGTCACGTAATCGCTCGCTGGAGTCTGTACGAGTGAAGAAGAAAACCATGGCCCCACCGAGACTCAAACTGATGACAGCGGCTGGCCCAAAGGCCCGAAGACCGATGGATATGTCATCCAAGATACACGTGATGATTCCACATATAACGAGAGGAATGGTGAACGCAATCAACGTCCAACCGAGAATCAGGTTGAGTACATCGCCTCGCATGACTACACCCTGAAGCGCTTCTCTGCGTCTGATATCTTATCTTGATGACAGAATAGAATCACAAGGTCGTTTTCTAGGAGCAGGTGGTCGTCGGTTGGTTTTGTTGTATCCCAAGTACCGGAGAGGTTCTGTCGTTTGATAAATGCTAATTTTAGAAAATCAGGGAACTGCGCTTCTGCAACCGTTTTCCCGGCAAATTTGGCCTTTTCAGTCACTTCAAAGGTCATTCCGACAATGTTTGGAATGCCCGAAAGAAGCGCAAAGTGCCCTGACAATTTATCGTGAATGTGCGTCAACATATTATCGACTGCGACTCTACGGCGGTCAACGGCAAATGAGATACCCATTCGCTGTGTAACTTTGACCAAATCGGCATCGTACAACATTAATCCGGTTCTTGAGACACCCATATCGCTTGCGAGTAGAACTGCAGCAATATTTTCATGGTCGTTATCCAATGCGCTCACCGCAACATCATGAGTCTCAATACCGATCTCGGTAAGAATCTCTCTATCAAGATGATCTCCATGAATGATTTCCAACATTGGATGTGCCCCAATACGAGACCCTGCAATTTCGTTTGCTAAACTTAAATCACGCTCCAATACAGTAACTCGACCGCCAAAATTCAACCATTCCTCCGCCATTTGTGTTCCAATTGCTGTTGCACCGATGACTGCAACCTTAGGAACCTCAGGGAAGTATGTGATTTCATGACCAAACATGATTAAGGCAGGGTTGAAACTTTCAAGACCAATGGTAGCTACAGCGATTTTATCACCTTTCTCAAGCGTTGTTTCACCAGTAGGGATGATGCTGCGTACTGAGTTTCGTTTCAATCCAACAACAGCAGGCATTCCATGGACCATATCCTCAGTAAGTTCTGCTAAGGTTCGATTTGTTGCTGTGTGGGCGGTTTCCCCGATTTCCAATTCAATGACATACGCACCGTCACCAAAGGGAATGACTTCCTCAATATCGGTTGAACGCAAACCTGCATTCAAACGCTCAATGGCCCCAGCAAGAGGATTAACAACGTAATCCACCTTTGACCAATCTTTCAAATTTCCAGATCTGTATTCATTGATATAATCCGGGTTTCGTAGACGACAAATGCTTGTAATCGGGTGCTTTGATTCGCCCGAAGAATGTGCATGTGAAGCGAGAGAACAGGCGATGAGATTGTGCTCATCTGATGGCGTTGCAGCAACGAATACAGAGGCTTCAACAATACCTGCCTCAATCAGTTTCTCTCGCGAGGTCATGTCGCCATGTATGACAAGACAGTCAAGACCTTGAGCGTTTGATACAGCACGAGAATCTTGGTCCATAATGACCACGTCATATTCTTCATCTCTAAGGGCTCGAGCAAGCTCAATACCAACCCGACCTGCTCCACCGATGATAATCCTCATACTATTCACCACCCTCACTTAAAGGATTCAGCGTACTTCTTCACTTGATATGAACCACCTGCGATATTTACATCATCGGTTGTAAGGTAACTTCGTGTCCGGTCAATTTGCCCGCCTTCTCCTGTGTGAAGCGTCTTAACAGGGTGATAATAGTCGAAAATGAGTTGACCCGATGGATCTGCGGTCTCAACCCAATCCATGTATGCAGTAGGTGTAGAAAGCAACCATTTATTGTTCACTACATCCACTGGTGCTTCAACAAAGCAAGTTTCAAGCGTAATGGTACGGTCTTCACACCAAGAATCTTTGAGGGGTAATTGGATGTAGCCCCATGCGTGAGCTTCCCATCCCTCGTTAGTAAAGTGGGGGTCGCCGAGAATTCCAAACGCATACCAACCGGGTACGCCCTTTGTCCTTAAGATGCTAAAGTAGGCGTTGGTCTGTTCATCACAATCACCTAAATTACCAGCCAAACATGCGGGTCCGCTCCTAGCCGTAACTGGAGCTTCTCTATCGTATTCCACATAGGCGTGCAGGTAATCGAATGCTGCCCTTGCAAATGCATATACATTATCTGATTTACCCTCAGGAAGCGATGAAGAAATTTGGTCTGCTGCACTTTTTACAATCGCATCTTGTCCGTTGATTGCATAACTTGCAGAGCCGCCACGGTCATACCAAAGTTTTGCTCCAAAGTCAGATGCTTTCTGACTGTTTCGAAGTTGATAATCTTCAAAACTTCCAGAATTTTCTATATTGATTCCGTCAGATTTACCAGGAACGATTGATTTTACCCGAGCATCGTTCCACCAGGAGTACGAGTATGAGGTCACCTGAATATCAAACGAATATGAACTCGCTTCATTAGGATCAAGGTTCATCTTCACTTTGACGCACTTACCTATGGGACACTGATTATCATCAGTACCGAGGCTTGGCCACCAGATTTCATGCCCTTCCGATGTTGTAATTCTATCCCCATGCTCTTTGGAGGGCATACCATCAACGGGAACATTCACGGATTGTGAACCTAAATTCACAGTGATCAATTCGGTTTTCTGAATCGTCATTGGTTCCATAGATGCGTCTCCATTAGTGTAATCAAATTGACTTACACTTCCCATCGCAGAAGTTATCGTAGGCGGAATAAGAATGGATTCAGTAATGTAGCCGTCAACAGCGTTGTTTTGCACCTCAGCAACCTTAGAAAGGGTGTAGGATGCCTCAACCGGGTAAATGTGGTAACCAGCCATTGCAGCCTGAATCATTTCGTCAATTCCGCTAAATTCTCCGAGCACATGTTCCCTTGCTTGTGGTGAAAGCATAACAAACGCAACTAAGAAAAGCATGACCACGCTTCGAAATCTATTCTTACGCCGTTTCATGATGTTTCGCTTTCGCCCTGTGTGAGTTTGAACTTGACCACGCTTTGACGGTTTTTTTGCCATTTTGTACGTTGTGTCTTTGGAACCACGAGAAAATTGCTGCTCAAGACGGTACGAAGAGCGGTCACCTTTCGGCAGGACTCTTCCACACGAATAGCAAATCGTGTCGCTGGGCAGCGTAGTGCTGCGGCAATAAGGGCAACTACCCATGTTGTTTTGGCTTCGCTGACGCCGTATAACGATTCCTCCTAAGGACCCAAACCTGTTTTTTGATAATATATGGTGATTTTAAGAAGTTAAAATCAAACATGTGTCATCAAGTAAGCAAGTAATTACTCTTCGCCATTACCGACTGATTCAACAACTTCTTCCTGCCTGCCCGCGTTGACTGAGCCAGAGGTTTTCTCACGGGCTTGGTCGGCCCAAATCCTTCGCAGACGACGACGTCCTTCTCTTGGTATAGATTCCCAAATCCACGTCTCAGATGCTGGCGTGGCGAGGAAAATGAACGGGAGGATAAACACCCAAATGAGAGGGTCTAATGCAGCTGAATAGACTGAAACGAGTAGTGCTGAGCGCCAAAAAGTAGATCTCAGAATTGCACCCCACCGTTTATCTTGGAGCATCATGTAACCGTGTTTTGCCGTAATTAATGCTTCAGCCCGAGGAGTGAACACGGAAATCAAAGCTATGTTGAGAAGTCCCTTAGGTGAGAAAATGCCTTCAAACTCAAACATACGATACATGAGTACCATTGCAATCATCCCGCCAACTGCAAGTCCGAGAGCCCAGCCACTCGTTGGCTGTGAACCTCCCTTTCGAACCCGTTTCCTGCGCAAGAGAAAATGGCTTCCAATCGATGCTAGGAGCGTCACAAGAACCAATGAGACAATGTTGAGTCCAGTGTACACGTCATCATTTGTGGCTAGATTGTAGTAGGGAACAAACAACGCTCCGTCTGCCGCAACAGCATAGAGTCCTCCAAGGACAATTCCCCAAAAGACTTGACTCCAAGCCGTAGGAAGGTCGTAAAACCCCGAGAAGCGAGTCATGACACCCCTCCACCCCAAGGTCATGCCCATAAGAGCACAGAAACTAGACAACTGAAACAAGATGAGTTCAGAAACCATGTCCAGCGGTTCACCTCCCCCTTCATCAAAGCGTTGTTCCTACAGGAGCGAGGCGAGGCATTCAAACACCCCTAGCGTCTCAGCGGATTATGGCCAGACTTCTTTTGTTCGGTGGAAAGGGTGGAGTTGGAAAAACAACGACTTCTGCCTCCACAGCGATATGGCTCGCAGATGCTGGCTTACGGGTTCTTCTTGTTTCAAGTGACCCCGCCCACTCAACATCGGATTCCCTCGGAGTCAAACTCGGCCCAGTGCCAACAGAAGTAGAAGGCGTCCCTGGCCTCTATGGATTGGAAATGGACCCCGAAGCAAAATTATCGACGCTTCTTCCAAAATTCGGTGAAGCCATGAACAATATGGGCGGTTCTGGACTTGGTGGAATGAGTATGATGTTTGACACCGGTGCAAAAGATGAGTTGGATGACATTAAGTCCGATGTAAAGACCTCGGACATGATTTTACCAGGTCTTGACGAAGCGCTAGCTTTTGATGAATTATTGAAACACATGGAGAATCCAACCTGGGATGTGGTTGTTTTTGATACTGCACCAACCGGACATACACTTCGCTTCCTATCCCTTCCGGAACTGATTGAATCATGGTCAGGCCGACTTCTTCGCCTCATGCGGGTCTCCGGCGGTATACGCTCAATGCTATTTGGCCGGAAAGAAAGCGATTCTATGAAAGAAGAATTAGAACGCTTTCGACGTCGTGTACTTCATGTTCGTAGGGTAATGAGCGACCCCGCCACCACATCGTTCACTCTCGTGACCATTCCGGAACGTATGGGCGTCAATGAAACGGTTCGTGCATATGACTCACTCATGGAATTTCAACTCCCTGTTGGAGGCTGTTTGGTCAACAGAGTAACACCAGAATTTGAACATCCATTCCTTGCCAAGCGCCGTGGACAGGAACTTGAACGCATTGAGGAATTGAAATCTACTCTGAAGGATGTAAACGTTGGTTCGATTGAACTCGCAGACCAAGAAGTGGTTGGTATTGAATCACTGCGTCGCATTGGAACCTTGCTCTATGGAGAAACACATTCGATACCAGAAACAATCGGTCCACATCACATAGGCTCAGTCCTCAAACACGAAGTGCATCGGGGAATGATTTCAGAACTTGAGGATGACATTGAGAAAGTACACCTTCACTTTCCAGGACTCAACCGAGAAGAGATGAGCCTACGAAGCGAACAAGGAACACTCTTTGTTGGCCTTAATGGACGTGAGCAGGAGATTCCAACCCAAAGTTATGTCAAATCCAGTAAAGTAAAAGCATCACTCAAGGATGATGTCCTTTCACTTGACATTCCTCGTTCAGATTCACCTGCTTGAAGCAGTGGGTTGAAATGGGGTAACCTCAACGCCCAAACATGGCTCTTGAAGGCTTATCCCGAGGCATCTTCCGCTCCTTAGGTTTCCTCAAGAATAAAAGAAAACTCGATGAGGAAGAATTGCGTGAAATGACACGCAGTTTACGAAGGGCTTTGCAAGAAGCAGATTTCAACATTCGGCAGACCAAAGAGATCGTAGACAGGCTTGAGTCTCGCCTACGGGAAGAAGAACCACGCGTTGGTTTGACCATGCAAACCCACGCCATGAATATTCTTTATACTGAACTCGTAAGAATACTCGGCCCTGCTCCTGATTTCCAACCAAGAGGAGCAACACTTCTGTTGGTCGGCCTCTACGGGCAAGGGAAAACAACAACCACTGCTAAACTTGCAGAATGGTACCGGAAAAAACACGGCCTACGCGTTGCTGTAATAGAGGCGGACGTTCACCGCCCAGGAGCATACGCTCAACTCTCACAACTCCTTGAGGACTCAACGGTTCAAGTGTACGGAGAGCCCGACACAAAAGATGCAGTTACTATTGTGCGCAATGGATTGAAGGAATGTGCTTCTGCAGACCTCGTTATCGTTGACACTGCGGGTCGTCACCAACTCGATGACGAATTGGTTGTTGAACTGGAAAACATTGCATCACTCACCAGGGCTACAGACCGTTGGCTTGTCATTGATGCACAAGTTGGTCAAGCAGCAGGACCTGTTGCTGCATCGTTTCACAATCTTGCCGGAGTCACAGGTATTGTCATTACCAAACTTGACGGTACTGCCCGTGGCGGTGGCGCACTTTCTGCAGTCGCTGCAACAGGCGCACCCATTGTCCATATCGGTGTAGGTGAGCGGATTCAGGATTTGGAGAAGTTTGAGTCCGATCGTTTCATTTCTCGATTGCTTGGGATGGGTGATATTCAGGGATTGATTGACCTTGCTCCAGAAGACATGGACCAGGAGGAAGCCATGCGCCTCACTCAACGATTGATGAGCGGTCGTTTCACACTCAATGACATGTACAAGCAAATGGAGATGATGTCAAAAGTTGGAACCATTGACAAATTAATGTCGTTCCTTCCAGGGAGTATGCTTGGCGGAATGGGCGCCATGTCAAAAGGTCAAAAAGAAGCCATGCAGGGGAATCTTGACCGCTATAGAACCATCATGGACTCGATGACGGCTTGGGAAAAGAATGAACCTGCGAAAATAAAATCTGATCGGATCCGAAGAATTGCACGCGGCTCTGGAGTTCGGGAAAAGGATGTTCGTGAACTGATCGGTCAGTGGAATCGTTCCCGTAAGATGATGAAAGGAATGGGCGGCAATCGCAAACTCAACAAGCAGATGCGGAAGATGATGAAAGACGGTGAGATGGATATTGACCCGTCATCATTCGGAATGTGAGACAACCAACGATTGAATGTGGAAAGTCATCATCTCTGGTCGTATTGATTGGGATGGGCTTGGGATGGTAACACGGCAAAAATAAACAAAACCAGCGACCCGATGTATGGAATAATCACAAGAAGGATCCACCATCCGGAATTGCCGGTATCCTGAATGCGACGAACCATAAGGCTGATGAGAGGTATCAAAAATACAAACATTCCACAACCAATTGAAATCAATATGTCCTCATCGATTCCGTTCGTCTGAAAGAGCACCATACTCGCACCAATAGATAGCCAAAATAGCAGGTAGAAGGATAACATACCAAACCAAAATTCACTGCGTTGTGCTCTTCCTCTACCGGACCAATTCGAAATGGTGTTGACAAAAGCTTGTATTGGATTTATTATTCTCTGGTTCAGATATGGGTTGTACCCGTTCATTTGCCCCATGCCCATTGGATTTTGGGGGTCAACAAACACTTGGGAACCAGTATGAAACGGTACTTGTTGACGTACTGAACCAATGATCTGAGGTTGCGGTGGTTGTGCTTGAGAGGAGGTTGTATTCGAGTCTCGAAGAACTGCATTTACAATCGCACCTACTGAAGGGGGTGGAGGTATTTCGGTCGAATTATTCGCTTCACCGATGTGGTCTGCACAGTATGGTTTTTCACCAGCCTTTCTTGATTCCCGGAAGAACGATTCGCAATTGGTGCAAAACAGTGTACCACAATTATCCTTGAAGCAGAACAATCCAGGATTATTGACCGCATCAATCGGAGTTTTACACATACTACAGATTTCATGGTTCGAACCTGAATTGATGATGATATCACCGGTTGTTGGTCCAATGGCGTTATGACCAACCTGAACTGAATCCGTGAGGTTTACTCCGGTTCCATCACTCAGTGACATAACATGGCCTAAACCACAGTTCTTTATCAATCTCTCACCGTTGGCGGTGTTGAAATCAAGTTTAATCAATACGTCTTCGCAAGCAAGACACGGCGAACAGTTGGCTCACCGGTCATATGACATGGCCGTGGTTCATCATAAGGCTCAGTTGCATCACCAAGGAACGCAAATCCAGTGGTGCGTTCGATAATCTCCGCATGAGCATCGGTTCCATCAAAAGCAAGTTCGTAGATATGGCCGTCCTTGACCTCCCCGTTCATTGTCCATTCACCGTTCGTGTTGGTAAATTCAGGAAGGGGTTGTACCACATCACCCATGTGCTGAGATGCTCTTGAGCGAAGTTCATCGCTGATCTCCCCAAGCACACGGTAGCATTCATCAACGATATTCTCCATAGCAAGTGGTTCCTTACCTCCTGTCCTGCGGGCAGCAAATGCGGTTCCTTGAGCAATATCCCGTGGTCCAATATCAAGGCGAAGTGGGACTCCTTTGATCTCCCAATCGTAGTACTTTTGACCTGGATGAATGTCTCGGTCGTCAACCTTGACTCGCAAACCACGAGAACGCAGTGTTCCTGCAAGTTCATGGGCGACAGCGATCGTATCGACTTCTGCATTTTTGCGGATCATCGGGCAAATGACAACTTGGAACGGAGCGACTGCTGGCGGCATAATGAGGCCGTTCTCGTCGCCGTGCATCCCAACAACTGCCCCTAGCAATCGTTCAGACATACCGTAGGTAGTTTGGTGGCAGTAGGATTGTTTTGCTTCTTTGTTTTCATACTTCAAGTCAAATGCTTTCGCCCATTGGTCTTGATAATGATGGCATGAAGCGACTTGCAAGGTCCGACCGTTCGGCATAACGGCGTCAATTCCAATCGTATACCAAGCCCCTGGGAAGGTGTCCCATAAGGGGCGCTTTGCTTTGATAATTGGTAGGCAAAGGTCGTGCATAATTTTGTCAACTATTTCCAAATCCTGTTTGATTTGGTTTGATGCATCTTCTTCATCAGCGTGTGCAGTATGTGCCTCGAAGAAGTGAATTTCTCGAACCCGAATGAATGAACGTGTTTGCTTTGTTTCGTATCGGAAGGTATTCACCATTTGGTAGACTTTGAGTGGTAAGTCCTTGTGAGAACGAATCCATAGCGGAAACATGGTGTACATTGCTGTTTCAGACGTTGGACGAAGGAACATCGGGATATCGAGTTCATTTTCACCAGCATGCTTGACCCAATAGACTTCTTTCTTGAAACCACCTTCTTCGTCTTCGTCACGCAGGTCGTCTGGGTCAACGCCTTCTTCACGGGCACGCTTCAGACGAGCGACCAATGCGTTTTCTTTTTCCAAAAGAACTTCAGGAATCAAGAGTGGGAAATTGACTTCTTCGTGGCCTGTGCGTTCCATTTCTGCATGCGTCAACGAATCGATGAGTTTCATGGTTTTCCAGCCATAAGGCCTCCATACGTCCATTCCTTTGATTGGATAGCGCTTATCGACCAACTCTGCGGCTTCTACGATGAATGGGTACCATTCGTTGAAATTTTCGCTTTTCGAAGGAATCCCTCGCTTTGCTTTACCGTGGCCCATGGTTCGTGGGCTGGCTTAACTCACATCAAGATGACGGCTCAAGAGGCTTCTGCGTTGAGGTCTTTTCGCCCCTTAGAAGAACTGCAAGTGCTGCTCCGCACCAAACGACTTCAAGAACAAGAAATGCCCATTCATCAATTAGAAATGCTCTGATGGCAAGAAGTCCAGAACCAAAAGCCATCAGCCATAGATAGACGGGTTGCTTGCTGTGCAGTACATTTCGAGTTTCCAATAGAAACGCGAGAAGAATGCTTGCCATACCCACGTATGCAATGGCTTCACTCAACAACGTAAGCAAACGGTCACTTCCGGCCGCTAAAGTAGACGACGAGAATTAAGGAACAGATCACTGCAACCAAATCTGGAATTCCAAAACTACCATCAAGAATAGTGAGGCTCCAACCGTTTCCATTGGTAATTTCGTGGATTGAGGCCCAGTTAATTCTGTTGTATCCGTCACTTGGACAGAGGTCGCTCGGCTCGCACAAGCTTCCAAGTAAATATCCAAATATCCCAAAGAGATTCAAGATGCTCGTACCCAAGAGTGCCAGTGGAATCAACGGACGACGATTTGATGCAACCTCAGCAACAGGTGGCATGTCGAGAACAGGCAGAGGTGCCTGGATGGCTGGGGCCTCTGGTTCAATGACTTCAATCAGCATAGATGTAGGCGGTGCGACCTCAGTAATGCCTGAAGCCGCAGAGGGTTGAAGGTCTCGTGACTTCACGGGTTGTACCGGAGCAATTTTGATGCCATAGATGCGGCCTGCAAGGCTGACAAGGGTTGGATCATCAGCGATATCAGCCGGGTCAAGTTCTCCATCGAGGAGTTGTTGAAGCCGTTCGCTCGTCGTTGCCATTATCCCGCCTCCGTTGTATCAGCGTGAACGCTTCCCTTCAAGAAGCCTCCTTTTGAGAAATCCTACCCGATTGTCGTGAAGATTCAATCACTCTTCTTCATGCCCTTGACTGACGTGATCGTTCAATTGGGGTTCTGATGACTGGTTCAAACCGTCTGCGATTTGATATTTCCCATACAGCCGCTCATTCACAAGCAGGCTGGAACAGTGAGGACAACGGTCGTTATTCCCAAGCATCAGTGGGCGAATAGCGAGAACTGCAAGACAGGAAGGGCATGCTGCAAGCATTTCTCCTTCCTCAAGGTCAGCCAGAGGATTGAAGGAATCACTGCTGTAACCTGAGCGGTAAACAGGATGCCAGTGAAATAAAGCCCTTCGCCCAGAGCCAAAGGCCGCCCATCCCATGAGAAATACGAACAGCAGGCCGCTTAAACTTCCGCCGATGAGAACTGATAGAAGGTTCAGGAAAGCCAGAAATCCGAACATTAAACTTGCAGTTACTAAGAGCCCAACTGCAGGCCAATATGCCCACTGACGACGCTGGCGGTAACTTGAGTAGATGCTAAGGGCTACAATTGCAGCTGCGATGATAATGGTTGTAGATGTGGATTGGGATACAAGGTTCGTTGCAAGCAGCATCGTTGCGAGCAAGTAGACCACAATTCCCGCATCGACCAAAACTATGAACGAAGTGCCACGGTGAACGTGAGCAATCGGGTCCCGAGCGGTTGATGCTGACGGAGCCGAACCCGCCAAAACGATATCATCCGCTCTGGTGTTGCTCATGTGTTCCCCTAACGTGGGACCTTCTTGAAACATGTGGCCCATCAAGAAGATGGTTGGGAGCGAAGAAGTCATGATGCACCGCTCTGTGGGAGGGCTATGGCCACCCGTGACACCGATGTCATCATGTCGGGAAATTCCCTTCATGGGTCACGTATTGTTCTCGGCGTCACCGGTGGTATTGCAGCCGTTGAAACCGTCAAACTTGCAAGAGAATTAAGACGCCATGGAGCAGAACTAACCGTCATCATGACACCATCAGCACAGAGAATCATTACGCCACTCGCAGTCCGTTGGGCGTCCCAAGCAGAGGTGATTACCGACTGGGACGGTGACCTTTCTGCACTGGACGAAGTCGACGCAGTGTTGGTAGCACCAGCCACCCGTGATGTCATGGCAAGTCACCTTCATGGATTGCAGCATGGGCCGTTAATGATGGCCCTTTCAGTTGCAAGAAGTCGGGGAACCCCAATTATGATGATTCCAAGTATGCATGAAGACCTTGCAAAAGACCCAGTTACTGAGGATATCGTTGTTGAACTTCGTAATAAAGGAGTCATTGTAGAATGGGGCCCAAATGAAGAAGGAAAGCAAAAAACACCTTCCTATCGTTCAATATGTGCAAATCTGGGCCATGTCATGAACCGGAGAAAAGTCAACCGCCGTTCTGTAGTCATCACCCTTGGCGCTACATCCTCTCCCATTGATGATATACGACACGTGCAAAATATGAGTTCTGGGGCAACGGGTTGGGCCCTTGCTGACCATCTCTTCCGCCACGGGCATGATGTTACCTGCGTGGCTGGATTGACGACATCTCAGTCCCCAGATTGGCTTCCACTCATCATCCGCACCCCAACACCGGATGAAATGCTCAAAGAATGCAAGGCACTCTCAAACGATGGCATCGATGCCTGGATCCATGCTGCTGCGGTATTGGATTATATCGTAGATTCACCGGCCCAAGGGAAAATTGCGAGTCAGCAAGGAAGCCTTTCTCTTGACCTCGTTGAAAGTCCAAAACACATTCAAGAGCTCAAAGAAGATTGTTTGGGAACCGTACGTATTGGTTTCAAACTCGAATCAGGAATAAAACAGAAAGACCTGATTTACAGGGCGATCGCTCAAATTGAGACTTCAGGGATGACAGCGGTTATTGCGAACCGTTTGGAAGACCTAGAAGATGCAAACAAGCCACGGGGATATCTTGTTGATTCACTCGGTGCCCATTTTGTGTTACAATCCTCATCAGACCTCCATGACGCCATTATGACGCTCGTTGAGCGTGGCCCGGAGGCATGAACATGCGACGGTTCGCCATCATTGGGCACCGTGCAATGTCCAAGGGTAAGTTGCCTCTGAATGATCTAGCAGGAGGCGCAGGACGGATGGACGTCCTCGTCAGGGCGCTCATGGCTGCATTACTGACCAGTCATGGCTTGCGAAAGGATACTGAAATCATTCTCCATCTTGGCGGAGGCCCTGGACCTCCAAGGAGAATCCGGTTCGATGGCAGTGAACTCGTCGGCGTCCATGCAGAAGAACGTTCTATAGCGGGTCAAATTGGTAAAGTCATTGCCACTCCGCTCCCACCGATTGGACACTGGCAGCCCATCACACGAGGAATTGAACACAGCGGAGGAAACCTAAACACAACCCTGAGTCAATGGGGTGAACTTCCGGTTGTTGCCCTTGATGCAGACGCTCCTCGTCTTTGGAGTCCGGAAGCATCCTTGCCTGAACAGAGCGAGCATGCTGAAGTTGACATCGGTTTTGTTCTCAGTGACGACCAGCCGCTTGACGAAGAGGTCCTTGATGGAGTGATGAAGCGTTCTCTTGGAGAACTGTGGCTTCAAGGGCATATGGCTATTGGAGTAGTTCATTTCCTTCTTGACGAAGGTGTTGCCCTCAATTTGGACTGAGCCAATGTGGCCAACCATCTGCAGAATTCATCAATACACTTGCAAGCAGGTCTTCATCCATAGCAAAGGGATGGCTTTGGGGCCAAACTGCAAGGCATGAAAGACTGGCTTTGTCTTCTTCCACTGCATCACAATCACCGTACAGAACTTCACTGTGGTCAACGGATGATGCGCCGATGGTGAAGGTCGCAACTTCGTCTTTTCCTGCACCCTCAAAACGTACGGCATTACGATACCATCGGACACCCAATCGGGTGCAGGCCCATGTACCATCCCAGGTTGGTGGAACATTCAGATTGAGCATCAGGTCACCGTTCTTAAACGCTGTAAGTAGAGCCTTATTGGGATCTTGAGCCCAAGGTTCATCATTTCCCGTAGTGGGCCACGAAGTGAAGTAATTCGTGTCCATTGCATCGTGAGGACGTCCTGCATTTGCTGCAACTCGAGGGAGAACTTCCATGGCACGCTCGACTAATATGACGGTCGCTTCAATAGAACGAGCCATACCCTCTGGGTCAAATGATGTGAATGAAGATGCGATAGCGGGCATTCCATAGAGGCCAGCTTCTCTAGCAGCGCCCATCGTTCCGCTGTGATAGGAGTCTTGGGATAGGTTTGGACCAAGGTTTACACCAGATACGACGAGTTGCGGTTTGAGAGAAGGGACCAAATGTTCCAATCCACCATCCATAGCAACGATGACAGTGTCGCAAGGAGTTCCATCAAGTTCAAACAAATGGACTGGAGCGTCTTCTGGATTAAGGTTCCATGCTTGAACGAGGTCGGAGCGTTCACGAAGCCCCATGGGCTTCATGAGATTGATGCGCATTCCTGCTGCTGAGTGATTCTCACTCGGGGCGAGAACTACGATATTGTGGCCCTCGCGATGCAGGGCTTGTACCAAAAGTCGGAAACCTTCGGCCTCAATGCCGTCGTCATTAGTAAGCAACAACCATCCTCTATCGTTCGACATCGTTCCACCTTAACCCAAAGCCGCAGCATTAGTGCTTTGATTGTTCGCTTTTTCAAGAGCAACACGTTCCGAGGTGTAAACCACTAAGATAAGGCCGGACATGAGAATCAATCCTCCGATCCATGTCCAAGTTCCAGGAATTCCTGTATCAAAGAAGAACCATCCAATGAGGGAACCCAAAACGGGTTCAAAGGTCACTGCGGTAGAAACAACAAGTGGAGAAATGTAGCGAAGACATGTGTTCAACCCTGTGTGACCAAGAAGACCTGCTATCAATGCAAGAAGGAAGAACCAAATGAAATATTCGGAGGCCACCCACCCTGCTGCTCCAAATTCAGCAATACCTGATTCAAATATGTAAGAAAACGGCAAAAGTACAATCGCACCGATTAGGGTCACAGGGAAGGCATAAAGGAAAATTGGCATCCATGTTCGCAAAATCCTACCGACGACAATGTAACCAACCACGAATACTGCTCCGAGGAATGCAAGACTGTCCCCGAATACTGTAACCGTTTGGTCTCCTTGAGATGCTCCGTTATCGAGGAGGGTTATTCCAGCCCCAATAAAGCAAATGAATGCCCCATACATCTCTGTATGATGTGGATACCTCACACTTGGAAGGAACCTAGACAGTGCAATCATACCCACTACGATCACCAACGGGTGTGCGGTCACGAAAAGCAACGAATGGGTCAAGGAAGTTGCGTCCAAACTTGCTACCCAAGCACCAAAATGCGCAGCAAGGGCAAGACCACTCCCCACGAGGAGCATCCAACTTCGTTTCGTCCAAAATTGTGATTTGACCTCATCTGATGTCCCAATCCATTGAATCAATGCAAGTGGTGCAAGAACAATTGAGGTCAATTGAAGTCGCCATGATGCTCGGAGCAGAGGAGGTATCTCCTGAACATGTTGGAAAAGGGCCCCTGCACTTGAGACACCACAAACTGCGGCAACGAGAAGACCCCAAACCCAGGTCGGCACAGGACCTTCATGTGCCATGATGTCACGCTCATGAATCTTGCAAGACTGCGTCCTTGCTGTCGCCACCAATAACGCCAGCCCTCTTGAACAGATAGTAAATACCAGCACCAACTACGACGTTAATGGTAATCAAACCAAACATTCTGATGGCGTACCAAGCGCCTGAATCTGGGAAATTATTGATGCCCATAACCGTCCTCGGATCACCGGCTTCATCGTACCATATGGAATCAATGAAGGAAAGGATACTCGACTCTGTTCCAAAGAAGGCTTCGCCAGTAAGTAAACCGGCCGCTACCATGAATGTACTGAGGAGAATCAGTGCCCGTTGCTTTTCTGCCGCAGTCGTCCCTTCGCTTTCTTTGAGTGCATCAATTCTTGGAGCCAATTTCTTGTCTTCCCAGTTGTCACGAGCAACACCACCAATGAGCATTGGTAGCGTGTGGGGAACGTCGAGATACATTCCCAATCCAAAGGACGTACCCATTCCTGTAGCCCATTCTACAAACATTCCGAGAAGGAATCCAAGTCCAAGGAGAACCAAGTCCCCTTGGCCTTCAGCGAAGATGACTGAAAATGTAGCAAATGCATTGGCTTGAGGCGCAATAAGTTGGATTCGACCTTCTGCAAGTTGAATGGAAAGGAAAATCGCAACACCTGCTCCAATGATTGCTCCGGGAACAACACCCATGATGTTTCCTTTCGAGATGTGATACGGACGGTTTCCGATGTAGAGACTGTTCTTGTAATCTCCAATCACAGTACCTGACATTGAGATTGCAGAGCCAAATACCGTTGTTCCGACAAGTCCCAACAAAACAGCGTCTTGAGTGTTGAGGTTCAACAGTTCCTGTGCGTTCAAAAACACACCAAGAAGCATCAGGAGGACAATAAACGAAGTACCTGAAACAGGCTCAATTCCTGTTTCCCCCATAACACGGACTGCAATTGCACCGAGCATGAAGGTGGTGAGTATGAGAACGAGAGCAAAGACGAGAGAGGCGAGTGGAGAAAATCCACCAACGGTGAAAATCAAAATCATAGCAAAGAAGGTGACACCCATGAAAATTGGAATATGTTTCAAAGGCCACTCATACCAGCCTTTTCCTTCCATGTATTCTTGACTACCCTCGCCAGTAAATGCAGCACCAATATCAGTGAAGATGTTAGCGAATGTACGCCACATCTTAGCCAAGCCAAACATTCCACCACCAACGATCGAGCCGATAGCAATGGTTCGTACAGTTTTCCCGAAAGCGATCATCTGAAGCGCTTCTGAACCACCGTCGGCATAGGACTGAATTGGGATGTTAGCTTGTTGTGCGGCGTCGTAAATGGGCACGTTCAGGAAGACCGCAAGAGGGACGAGGAAAAACCATCCAACAATTGTACCAAGGTTGACGAGGAACGCAACTCGGGTTTTCATAAACCATCCAATAGCAAACATCGACGGGGTTAGGGCAACACCGATGTAGGTGTAGGCAAATGGATTCCAGGCAGTTTCTGCAGACCAGTGGGTTTGGCCCAACGAGATCCCGTCATCCGTACCAGAGGGTTGGTGAATTTTACCACGTGAGTAAAAACTTGCTAGGCCAATGTCACCGTAATGAATGCTTTCTGCAATAAAATCCATCAGCGCAATTTTTCTATCATTCATCCAAATCAAGGGATACTCGATCAAGAACAGTCCAACCATTGTTAGTACGGTCCAAATTCCGATTGTTTTCAACGAATCACGAGCATGCTCTACAGCGCCTGTGCTCACGTCAGATGAGATATCAAGCATCTTGAGGGTGGCTTCAAAACCTGGAAGTGGGAGTGGGTCTTCAACCAGCCAGACCCTTCTAAAGATGATGAAATACATCACGCCAAGGAAACCTGCAAACATCGATGCTACAATTCCAACAAAGGCGAGTCGGAACGTGTCTCCTTCGCCTAACGTCACCAATGGACCCGATGCTAATGCATAATCCGGTTGACTGGCCAATAAGAAAATCGCCGGGAAAGTGAAGATGAACCCTGTTGATGCGTGGGTTGCACCAGTGGTAGCCGAGGTAGCAATGTTGACTTCAGACGGAGACCACTTGAGGGCCATTCCAAGAAGGTAAGCGATATACCAAGCCGCTGAGATAGCAAGGCCGAGTTTCAGACCGATATAGGCCGTAACACCGGAGAATATTGCACCGATTCCGATTCCAATGAGAACCTTTGGAGTACTCCAATGTGATACTTCAAAGGACTCTTGAAGGTTCTTTTCCTCTAGGTATTGCTCCAAGACACCGGTGTTGAGATTATTGTACATCTCATCGTCAAGCCAGGTTAACGTTCCGGCCTCTATTGCCTTGAGACCTTCTGGAGTAACTGGCTGCCTGTACGCTGATTTTGTCACTGTTTTGGCTGACGAGGATTTCTTTTCTGCCATAACATTCACCGCCCAACGCTTCAGCGCTTATGCCGAAGGACGCGACCCCACTTCATGACGCTTACGCTATCAAGTTCTGGGCAAAGGCCCATTTTGATGCTCAAGCAGATGCACGGTTGCGAGCATCTTCTGCCTTAGCAACAGCGATACCGTCTTCGACATCGACCTTGCGGAGGATGATTGCACCAGCCACGATCAGCAACGAGATTGCGAAGATACCAACACGGGAATCAAACCAAACGGTCATCAACGAATAGATAAGCGGTCCCAAAAGGGCTGCGACCTTGCCGAAGAAACCGAAGAAACCAAAGAACTCTGCAGAACGTGTTTCTGGAACCATTTGGCCGAACATAGAACGGGCAAGTCCTTGCGAGCCGCCCAAAAGAGCACCGCCGAAGACACCCAAGAGAAGGAATTGGAAGAAGACCGAAAGGCCAAGTGGTTCCCAAACAAGAGAACGAGCAGTCTTAGGGATAAAGTCCAATTTTCCGTCTCCAAGACTTGTCGGATGGTCCACTCCAAGTCCGGTCATGTTTGCAAACTCACCACCAGAGATACTGTACGAAAAGCGTGAATCATCCATCGTTGCTTCAAGAGCAGAAAGAGATGTAGCATTGAGGCTCACTGCAATTGGTGTTGCAGTTCCATTATCCTCATATGCCCACTTTACTGCATATCCGCCGTCATAGTCTTTGTTTTGAGCTACAGGAAGGATAGCTTCGTGTTCAAGTGCCCATTGTTGTTCACTATCATCTGGAAGGGCTGCGATATTGTTCACACCTTCTCGAGCAGTTGCAATGTAAGTGCTGTTCTCAACATCCCAGGTATATTGGATATCATACTCATCATGGTTTTCAAGTTCAAGCGGTGCGAATGAAAGCGCTCCAACGATAACGAAACACCAGCATACTAATGAGAATTGAAGGGCGGCTTTAGTGCCCCACTTTTCTGCTAATTTGGTAAATCCAATCGCTGCAGGTGCTGCAACGAACTGAATAATGAGGATGGTAGCAATAAGGCCCGAAACCGTAAGTCCAAGGACAACAATACCGAATACACCAGAAAGAGCAGTTACTGAGTTGATTCCGTCAATGAAGCAAAAGTAAGCGATCATGTAGATGAAAAGAGTTCTAAATTCCTTGATACCCATGAGCGTCTTCTTGACTTCTCCTAGAGCCATCTTTGTTGATGCGATGAGACCCATTGGTTCCATCTCATTCTCAATATGAGGTTCTGGAACCATCTTGAAGGTCATTTGTGCAAACCCAAGCCACCAGATACCGGAACTTGCCATAGCGAAAGGAATGACCCAACTCTGAACTGAACCACTTTCGTTGGTGATGAAGGTGACCATGAGCAAGTGAACGAGAAGGAGAATTCCTCCTCCGAGATAACCTGCCGCAAATGCTTTGTTTGAGATTGAATCCATTTCAGACTCATCGCCCATGTGAGGTAGCAAAGCGTTGTAAAACACACCGGCTCCATTCAAACCGACATTGGCTACCATGAACATAATCATGGCCCATATCCA
>Ga0209374_1001131_pt1 | contig 27174 bp, 27 predicted proteins | sample SaaInlLV_DNA_10m_FD_184683 | JGI IMG/M metagenome (GOLD analysis project Ga0209374, IMG submission 184683) | Marine microbial communities from expanding oxygen minimum zones in the Saanich Inlet - SI075_LV_DNA_10m (SPAdes) (version 2) | ecosystem: Environmental > Aquatic > Marine > Unclassified ... | reverse complement strand
AATAAATTGTCGGTAACTTGTTGCTGATAACTTTCGCACTCAACTAACAAGTACCCACACCTATTGTTTGTTTTCCTGATTTTTAAAAAACTTCTTCGGGCTTTCTAGCGAAGTATGCCGCGCCGACTATCTTAGTAAGCGGGAAACTTTCGTAAAATTTGCCTCGAATGGTTTCAGCCCCTTAGCTGACAACCTTACTCTTGCGAGCCTGACCGCTTGGCCAGGACGCGTATTATACGTACCATTGTTCCCTTTACAACACCTTTTCTTATTTAATTTCACTCGCTTTCCGGCGGGCTACTTTTTCTTAAAAAACGGCGGTTCCAAACAACGGACGCGCAGCTTACTAGACTACTCTACGGTTTTGCAAGACTTAATCATCGCACACGCGAAATTATCATCTGATCGAGCCCCGAAAATCCACGCAAACCCGACGGCCAGACTGCTTTCCTTCAGGCTTTAGCGCCACAAAGCCTAACAGGCTAGGACCAGCACTGATTTACGCGGGCTTCACTCGCTGCCGCCATCGATGCAGCAACAGCAATAGAACTACTGCCGTATACAGGACGACTTCTGTGTAATCGCTTCGCGCAACCCAGAACATATGGATCAAAATTAGCAGCGCAGCAGGGTAGACCAAACGGTGTAATATTCTCCAGCGAAGTCCCAGCGCGCGCACACTTGTATTATTGGAAGTCCCCGCCAGCACAGCAAGCATCAAACCGGCCAAAAACCCCACAATAATGTAAGGCCGATTCAGCAAATCTTGACCCAGATTCTGCCACTGCCACTCCAGCAGTAAGCCTGCATACGACAACCAGTGCAGCAGCGCATAAGCAAAGCAGGCAACCCCTAGTGCACGACGTTGCCGCAGCAACCAGCGGGTTTTGATAACGGTCTGCACCGGCGTCACAAAAAGCACCGCACAGAGGAACCACAAGGCGATGGTCCCAAAAAGATCGACTAAGTTTTGAGCGGGGTCCGGGCCGAGCGCGCTTGCGTCGTACCACACAACCTGGGCAACTCGAATGCCTGCGAAAACGAAAGGCAAAAACAAAATCAACCAGAACCAGCGGGTCAGGAGCATCTTGTCCATCAAACGGCCCTCATCAGCGTAAACGTGTGCCTGATCAGCTAGTAGTATTTCCTGAGATCCATGCCTTGATACAAACCTGCCACCGACTCAGCATAACCATTGAACGGCAGGGTAGGGACTCGATTCGACGCGAATAGAGCGCTTGGCAACCGACGCTCCTCGGATTGGCGCCACCTCGGATGATCAACTGCGGGGTTCACGTTGGCATAAAAACCATATTCACGCGCGTTTGACTTCTCCCAAGTTGTTTGCGGCTGCCGATCGGTAAACGTGATTTTACGAATGGACTTAATGCTCTTGAAGCCATATTTCCATGGCACAACCAACCGCAAGGGCGCGCCATTTTGATTCGGCAATGAACGGCCGTACACCCCAGTTGCCATCAAGGTTAAGGGATGCATCGCTTCATCCATCCTTAGCCCTTCAATATACGGATAATCAATCGCGGCAAAAAAGGATGATTGACCCGGCATCTCCTCCGGCCGATAAACCGTCTCGAACGCAACATACCGCGCGCTACTGAGAGGCTTAAGCCGCTGTAGCAGTGCAGCCATCGGCACGCCAAGCCAAGGAATCACCATCGACCAAGCTTCAACGCACCGCAAGCGGTAAATCCGCTCTTCAACTTCCAGCCCTTTCAGCAAATCCTCTAAATCAAACGTGCCCGTACCTTCGGCCAAACCACTCACTGTCACCTGCCAGGGATGCGGCTTGAAATCCTGCCCGTACTTCTCAGGATCATCCTTCCCAGTACCAAACTCATAGAAGTTGTTGTAGCCCGTTACGTATTCATAAGGGGTCAACTTTTCAGTTGTCGAGAAAGGGCTTGGGGATGCTTGTTTGTTTTGGGATTTTAGCCAAAGCGGCGCCGAGTCAGTACCATAGGCCGACTCAGAGGCCTTGAGGGTTGGCGCCAGGAGAGCCGCTGCGCCAACGGCTGAGGCTTTTAGATATTGCCTACGGTTTAGATAAACTGCTTCGGGGGTAACGTCTCGCTCAGTTAGTTTGCTACCAACGGGTGCTTTCATGCTCCTCGCTCCTTGGGATTCTGCGACAAGACTCGAGGCCGCCCTTCGAGGGCTAGTCTCCGTCTGGACTTCTTCGACGTTTACGAAGCAAACTGCCGATTGGCCCTGAGGCCGCGTAGGTTAACCCGATGATCAGCAGCATCCCCGGCGGATAGACCGCGACCACGACAAACAGAAACACAATTGTCACCATAAATAAAAACGGTATTCTGCCTCCAAAATCGAACTCTTTCGGACTGTAATACCGAATATTGCTCACCATCAGAATGGCTAACACACTCGCCAGAACCGCAAAGGGTAAACCAAACTCCAGTCCGGCACTTTGCTGCACGTTGTCGTGCCAAACCCAAGCGAGTGCTGCGATGGTTCCCGCGGCACCAGGACTCGCCAGTCCAAAGAACACTTTACTATCTGGCGCCGTGTTAAACCGAGCGAGCCGCAAGGCTGCACACGCCATGTACAAAAAAGCGACAAACCAACCGAGCTTCCCAAGATCAGCGAGCACCCAACTGAACATTAAGAGCGCAGGGGCGACCCCAAAGGCGACCAGATCCGACAAACTATCGTACTGGACGCCAAACTCACTCTGCGTATTGGTTAATCTTGCGACCCGGCCGTCTAACGAATCGAGAAACCCCGCAATCACAATCGCAATTGCAGCTTGCTCAATATCGCCCGTCATACTCGAAATGATGGAATAAAATCCAGAAAAGAGTGCGCCGGTCGTGATGAGGTTTGGCAAAAGATAGATTCCACGCCGCAAGCCTTGCCGTTTATTTGGCAGCGGCCTTACATTATCGGACTGGGGCTTCTGATTGGAACTGGATGCATCATTCACCATGGTAACTCCAGGGCCCGAACCCTGATGGTCAGGCTGTTATTTGAACAACTTGCGTTACAGAGCCAACACTTTTTCACCGCGACTCAAACCTGTGACCCCGGTGCGAACTACCTCCAGGACCACCGACTCGCTCAGTGCATTTATAAAAGCGTCCAATTTTTCCGTCGTTCCGGACAACTGGATCGCATAAGTGCTTGCGGTCACATCAATAATTTGGCCTCGGAAAATATCCGCAACCCGCTTTACTTCTGCTCGCTGCGCCCCCGAGGCCTTTACCTTTAGCAACATCAGTTCGCGCTCAACATGCTCGCCATCGGTCAGGTCTGCCAACTTTACAACTTCTATCAATTTATTCAGCTGTTTGGTGATCTGCTCGACCTCGACATCACTGGCACTGGTGGTCAACGTCAGACGAGACAGACTCACATCATCTGTTGGCGCAACCGTCAGCGACTCAATATTGTAGTTCCGCTGCGCAAACAATCCGATCACGCGCGACAACGCCCCAGCTTCATTTTCCAGGAGAATTGAGATAATTCGTCTCATTAGGTTCGAATCCCTTTCTTAAGCCACATGTCACGCATTGAACCGTTCGGCGCCACATGCATCGGATATACGTGCTCATTTGGGTCGACCTCTATATCGACAAAGACAAGCTGATCCTTCAGCGCAAATGCCGCTTCTAATCCCGGCAACAGCTCCTCAGGTTTGGTGATTTTAATCCCAACATGGCCATAAGCTTCGGCAAGCGCTTTAAAATCGGGAATCGAATCCATATAGCTGTGGGAGTGCCGGCCTTCATACTGCATATCCTGCCACTGACGAACCATGCCAAGCGCACGATTGTTTATATTAATAATCTTGACGGGCAGCTCGTACTGCCGGCACGTCGACAGCTCCTGAATATTCATTTGAATACTGCCCTCGCCCGTAATGCAGACCACCTGAGCATCGGGGAAAGCCACTTGCACCCCCATCGCAGCCGGCAAACCGAACCCCATGGTGCCTAGACCCCCTGAGTTGATCCACTGCCGTGGCCAATCAAACGGATAATACAAAGCCGCAAACATCTGGTGCTGCCCAACGTCCGAGCTGACATAGGCGCCACCGCCGGTGGCTTGATAAACCGCTTGAACCGCCTGTTGGGGTTTAATCACATTCGCATCGGGCTCATATGCCAGGCAATCTTGACCGCGCCAGCCCTCGATCTGAGCCCACCAGTCCGCTAAGTGCTTTGCGTTGTGCTCACCTTGCGCTTTGGCCTCAAGGTCTATTAATCCCAGCATTTCGGTAAGGACCGAGATCACGGGCCCAACAATCGGCACGTCGACCGCAACATTTTTACTGATCGAGGTGGGGTCGACATCAATGTGGACAATTTTGGCGTACGGACAGAACTTTGAAATGGTGTTGGTCACCCGATCGTCAAAGCGTGCCCCCACGGCAAGAAGCACATCGCAGTGGTGCATGGCGTTGTTCGCCTCAACGGTGCCATGCATCCCAAGCATGCCCAGAAACTGCGGATCAGTGGAGGGGAAAGCCCCCAGCCCCATTAAAGTACTGGTTACGGGATAACCAAGCCGCTTTACCAAAGCCGTAAGCAAACCAGAGCCCTCGCCTTGGATGACGCCACCGCCGCTATAAATCATCGGCCGTTCGGCGGCTAGCAGCATCGTAACGGCTTTCTTAATTTGACCGCTATGACCCCGAGTCACCGGATTATAAGAGCGAATCGACACCGCTTCAGGGTACTCAAACGGATGAAGGTCCGCTGGATTCGTGATGTCCTTGGGGATATCGACCACAACTGGCCCGGGCCTACCGCTATTCGCCAGGTAGAATGCTTTTTTGATCGTTGCCGGAATATCGACTGCACGTTTGACTAAAAAGCTGTGTTTAACAATAGGCCTCGATATGCCCACCATGTCAGTTTCTTGGAAGGAATCTGTGCCGATCAAGTGAGACTGCACCTGACCCGAGATAACCACCATCGGGATCGAATCCATGTAGGCTGTTGCAATACCCGTAATCGCATTGGTCGCACCCGGCCCTGACGTCACCAGCACCACGCCGGGTCGCCCAGTCGCACGGGCATAGCCATCGGCCATATGAGTCGCTGCTTGCTCGTGACGTACCAAGAAGTGTTTGATCACATCCTGACGAAACAAGGCATCATAGATATGCAGCACTGCGCCGCCCGGATACCCAAAAACATACTCGACGCCCTCGGCTTGAAGGGATCGAACGAGCATGTCACCGCCAGAGAGCTGCTCTAACTCTGATTTAGACGCTGTTTTGACATCATTTTTCACAGATACCACCTTGTTCTTGCCAGTTTGGCTTTCGGCCCCGGCATTTTTTACTATACCATCCTATGAGTCAACGATCCGCCGGATTTTGCAAACAGCCTATGAATCGCCATCTAGACCATGAATACCCCTTATCAGCATGGCGCCTTGGCTTATTCGGCGGCCTCATGCTGCTGTCTGGTTGGCATGCTGCTAGCGAGGCCGCTGAACGTCAAAGCATTTACACCTGGCAGGACTCGGAAGGCAGGACCCATTTTGCGGACCGCCCCGTGACGTCTTTCGGCGTTGAAAACCTAAACCCAAGAAAACCGTTTGGCTATATTCAGCCCGATAAGCCCAAAAAGATGCCGCCAACAACGACCGAGGCGAACGAGGTGATATCAGGAGGGCACGCGGCTAATCCTGAAACTGCAAAGACGGCAGCCTTGTCACGCGCCGCGAAAGAGCCCGTGCCTGACTATCAGCGCAACTGCGACGGAGCGATGGATCGTCTGAATCAGCTAGGGCGTTTTCAAAGACTCAAGGTTAAAAATGCGCAGGGCAAAATGGTTTTTATGACTAAGGTGCAAAAGCAAGCCCTGATTGATGAGGCGCGCGCCGCGTTAAAAGATAACTGCAATCGGCGTTAACCTCACAACCGCCACAACAGACTGGCAAACCGGCCCGTAACACCCTCTTTGCGATAGGAATAAAAGGTATCCACCTCACAGACCGTGCAGCGCCCGGATTGCACAACTCGCGTAACCCCCGCTCGATCCAGACATCTCAGCGCGGCCTGGGGTAGATCAAAGCAATCTCGCTGGCCGGGCTTGCTCAGGAACCACTCCGGCTCTGCAAACAGTGTTTTAAATTCTGGCCCCACCTCGAAGTGACAGGGACCTATAGCAGGACCAATCCAAGCACACAGCGGCGCGCCCTGAAACCCGGCAACGGCCGCCTCGATCACACCCGCCAATAGACCCCGCCAACCTGCGTGCACCACCGCGATGTGCGAGCCATCACAACTTGATAGCAGTATTGGCAAACAATCCGCCGTCAGGATTGCCAGGACCGTATTGGACTCTGCAGTTGTTGCACCATCTGCCGCAGCATCGCCGCGCTTGGATACGGGGTTTTGATCCACTTTCAATATATGTGCACCATGCACTTGATTCAACCAACGCGGCTCGCCTTGCAAATCAAACTGAGCCGCGAGGCGCTCACGGTTCTGCATCACAACTCCCAGCTGATCGCCCACGTGGGTTGCTAAATTCAGTCCTTGGTAGGCGCCTTGACTGCTGCCGCCCTGCCGGGTGCTACAGACGGCTCGAACCCCTTGGTCCTTTAATCCAAATAGGCTGTGAAAATCGGTGACCGCGTCAATCATTGGCCGCTCGAGCCCAGGCCAAAAGCGCCTGAAAATCATCCGGCGCATCCGCATTGACCTCGACAAGATCGCCGGAAACAGGGTGCGCCAATTCAAGACGCCGCGCGTGTAAGGCCTGACGATCAAAATCAGGAATACCCTCTAGGCGCGGACCCCGACGCTGCCGGTAGACCGGGTCTCCGACTAAGGGATGACCTAGATGCTCCATATGCACCCTGATTTGGTGCGTTCTACCGGTTACCAACGAAAACCGCATGTGCGCCAATCCACCGTACCGCGCCAAACACCAAAAATGCGTTTCAGATGCCCGACCCAGAGGCCGAACCGCCATCTTAGTTCGATGGGTTGGATGTCGACCAATTGGGGCATCAACAACACCAGAAGGCGCCGGATGTCCGTACACGATCGCCTCATATTCCCGTTTAATCACCCGATCGGCCAATTGCCGAGTCAACGCGGTCATCGCGGTCAACGATTTAGCGACCATCAGCAAGCCAGACGTTTCCTTGTCCAACCGATGAATAATGCCCGCTCTCGGCAGCCCCATGGTCTCAGGCGCATGGTGCATCAGCGCATTCATCAAAGTCCCCGTTGGATTACCCGCTCCTGGATGCACCACTAGACCGGCTGGCTTATTCACCACTAAGAATTCTGGATCCTCAAACCGAACATCAAGGGGAATCGATTCTGGGCCAGACGTGGCCTGTGCTTGCTGCGCATTAATTTCAATGAGGGCACCGGGCGCAACGCGCGCGCTTGCCTTTCCCGCTTGGCCATCAACCCGCAATTCACCAGATTTAATCCAGGCTTGGAGTTTTGCTCGGGAATATTCAGGGAACAGCTGAGCGGCAGCCTGATCCAAGCGCAATCGGCCCGACGAGGCTGGCAATCTTTCGCAACGAATCAAGGTTTCGAACATGGGCGGTCGATCAACTATGCTTGGGAGAACGCAGAGGCTATGGTTAAATACCCGTCTTTTCAAGCATTCACACATCCGGAGCGTTCATTGAACCTTAGATCCCATCCAGTGCACCTCGTTTTAATCAGCCTAATGGTCGCATTCCTATCAGGGTGTGCAAAAGACACGGATGACTCGGAAGAAGCTTCCGAGCTTGCGCTGTACGAGTCAGCGCAAAGCGGGATGGCGGCGGGCAACTACAAAGATGCCGTGGCTAGGCTGCAGGCCCTCGAAGCAAGATTTCCGTTTGGTCGCTATGCAGAGCAAGCCCAGCTTGAGATTATTTACGCCTACTACCAAAGCAGTCAGGCGGAAGCTGCCAGGGCTGCTGCAGACCGGTTTATCCGACTGCACACGAATCACCCAAACGTTGATTATGCTTATTATTTGCGGGGCTTGGCCTCGTTTGAAGAAGATGAGAACTTCCTAACCAAGCTGTTCCCACTAGATCCCTCGAAACGGGACCCCGGCGCCGCGAGAGAATCTTTTGAGGATTTCTCGCTTCTGTTGCGACGCTTCCCCACCAGCGAGTACGCGCCGGATGCGCAGCAAAGAATGCGCTATTTGAAAAACCTCCTTGCCGAAGCGGAATTGCACGCGGCGCGCTATTACATTTACCGAGGCGCTTATATGGCGGCGGCGAATCGCGGCCGTTACGTCCTCGAGAATTTTCAAGGCACCATCGCAGTGCCGGACGCACTCGCGATCATGGTTGAATCCTATCGATTGCTGGAGCAGCAAACCTTAGCCGAAAACGCTTTAGTGGTGTTGCGCAATAACTACCCAGACCATCCCACCTTGGATGCCAATGGCAACTTTGACGCCAACCGATCAGTCCGAAAAACCGAAAAGTCTTGGCTGAACGTGCTGACGCTAGGCCTCTTCGGCTAAAACTTAGCCAGCCCAACGGGGCCGTTCAAGGTCGAGCTCAAAGACAACCATAAGCGATTTCAGACATTACTGATGTAACCCTGCGAGATTGCCCAACACAGGCAAAAGAGCACTTCGTTATCCTACAAAAATGCCTGATTGCGACCGCAAACGGCCCCTGCCCCGCTCGGGTAGAGGCGCACGAACTCAATTCAGCGATCTCGCAGGGCACGCCCTCCTTTGTCGGGCATCACGCTCAACCCACGCGCGTCGCAAGCGAACATCCGGCTTTACCTTGATTGAACTCTGCATGACCCTGCTTTTCCTGAGCATTCTGATGCAAGCAGCCTATCCAAGCCTGCAAGCGTTCATCGCGCAAATCCAAGCCACAACTTTGGCAAATGACCTCGTCAGCCTGCTGCACTACGCACGACTTCAAGCCTTACATCATCAAAGAGCTGTCACAGTTTGCTACTTGGTTGATGGCCGGTGCCAAAGGCCTTGGCAAACGCGCCTCACCGTCTTTGTCGATCAAGTACCGCTGGGCAACTTCGAACACACGGATCAAGCACTGCTTACAATGACCCTGCCTGATGACTCAAAAATCCTGTGGCGGTCATTTCGCCGCAAGGCCTACTTGCGCTTTACCGCGCTTGGGGCCACCGACAATCAAAACGGCAGCTTCATCACCTGCGCGCGACCCAGGACAATGAAGACTGCTCGTAAGATCGTCATCAACCGGCAGGGCCGCTTTCGAGTGGCCAATCTTAAACCGGATGTTTTAGCGGCTCGACTCGGGGCAAAAGGGTGCTAACGCGTACCGAGAAAAAATGCCTTTTCGTCGCTCAAGAGCACTTAACCGCAGGCATTAGTCGTTACTTAGCCGACGCCAAGACAATCGTCCCGTGTTAATCGATGTCTCTGTATTGGTCCGCACGATACTCAAAGATCTGTCCGACAACTGCGTCACCCGGTTTTCGCCAACAAAGGCCGCATCGGTTGGTGCCGAGCCCTCAAAAACCGTCCCCGCCACAATAGCGCCATTAATTAGATCACTAGCATCAAAAGAACCATCGTTGTTGAGATCAAAAACGCCGTCCTGCAGACAGCTACTGCCTCCCGTTAAGGGGCAAAATGCCAATCCGAATCCCCCGGACGATGCCGAACAAGCAGTACTGGTGGTGGGAAGCACTGAATTCACGAACCCCAATCCACCTCGAATTTGGAAATTCCGTACTGCACGCTCGCCGGAGGATGCAGCGATATCACCGCCCGCCGCAACATTTAGATCGTTAAACCATCCTAAAACAGACGGGGTCACTGACTCATCATCTGATACGTAGAGATCCACTGAGTCATCTGAAAGGGTCCTGCCACAGGTTGTTGTCGTGACGCCGCCATCGCCCGTTACGGCCTCGCATTGGTTGGTGTAGGCCTGCTGAACCAGCTTTGACTTTAGTACCAAATCATCACCCAATCGATCCCAGATACCATACATGCTTTGGACGTCTGTGTCGGCGCGATCACCATTAACAAAATAGCGACCCGTACCAATTATAACGATATAGCCTCGCTGGTTTTCTGCTTGCACAACCAAAGGCCGATTAAGAATTGGCTGCGCACTGGTTGTACCGTCGGAGGCTGTAAACGACGCTGTAAATATTTTTGTACTAACCCATTGCTTATAGACCTCGACCCCTTTTTTACATCCACCCAGAATGCCGGAATACGTGACCGGCAGGGGCCCAAGTCCGCTGCTAGCCCAGTCACTAAACGCAGGCAGATCAGCCCGGCACAAATCAAAACGATAGAGATTACCTTTCATATCACCGGCATAGACGTAATCAACCGTCCCATCCTGATCCGCATCAATGGCCCGCGCCGCGCCCAAACCATTAGGATAGACAGAACCACCAACTGAATAAGCACCTTCACCCGTGTCCATTTTAACAAAGTCATAATCATTAACAGTGCAACCTCGATACATCGGGTCGAGGTATCCAGAGTCGGGGTGACACCAAACACCATCAGCACCCCGATCCACAAAAATGGCAAACAACTTAGCAATCCCCGCTGTGCTATTTACGCCGTTACTGAGCAGCGCCACCCACTCTAAGCTTGCGTCCGACGCCGAGGTCACCACGTTGCTCATTGCTAGAACTGGCTCATCAATCGTCAGACCCAAATCCTTGATGGGATTGAGTGATGCATCCAATCGCTGGGAACTCAGGGATAGTAGAGGTGCTCCGTTATCATGCGGATAAGTGTCATCTTGATCTGTAAATTCCCAAAACACTTTATTTGACGCATTACTCTCCGTGATATTTGGATCCGTAATATCGAGGCTAAAAAGTCCCTTACCACCAGCACCATAAGCCCCAATCAACATCGTACGCCACTGCTTAGCGCTTCCGTCCGAGGCAATTGCTACGCCCCTCGGATGCACGAACACATCATCAGCAATGGGAGAGGCATCAACGACATATTGATGACCATAGCTAGGACTTACCAACTCTGAGAGATTCACGTTTGAGTCATTAACCAGTGCCGCATTCGGAATAAACGCAAAAACTTCATCACCCGTGTCAGGGTCAACACCGTGCAGCATACCGTCATTGGCTGCGACATAGAGGCGCTCTTCTCTCGTGGATTGAGCCGCCTGAAAGCTTGAATAACTCTTAGAGCCCGTAGGGTAGTTCCCGCTACCTCGAAAGAGTTGATCCGGCGGGCCGACATAAACCGGAGAGGAATTGACAATATCACCAAGGCGGCCACCCTCCGTGGGCCTCGCTCTAAAAGGCCCTGCCGGCTGCTCATTAACCGCGCGCCCCCTTAGGTACGCTACTTTATCCGTTACGATGGTGTCCGAACTCGAATCAACCCATCCCAGAGACCCCTTTTGTGCACCCGTGAGGCTCGCGAACTGAAAAGGAATGCCCTCGTAATCGCCTACGGTCGGGTCGAAGGTCAAGATTTGTCGACCCGCACTGGAAGCTAACTGCGCATCCAACTGCGCCGCCGTACTCCAAAGCTCGCTACCGACCGTTAGATCAGCGTTGAGGGTCGAAGCCACGATATCGCCAGTGCTATCAACCAGATTATAAAAGGAACGGAATAAGACGACGCCATTCGAGATTTCCTGGGAGTTAAAGCTCACCGCACTACCCGCACCGATCCCTGTACTAAATTCATCAAACGCAGACTTCAGGGCCGAGGCTAGAACCTGCGGGTCCTGCGCGCCCAGAAAGCCCCCGCGACCATTAACTGTTGCGTGCTGGAGATCCTTAAGCGGGAAGAAATCATCGGCTGGATCACTTCCCCAATCGTAAGCCCCTGTTTCGTAGACCGTCGGCACATCCTCAAGACCAGTATTCTCTACACCAAAGGCAATTGCATAGGTTTTGATGTGTTGATGCATTTTCCCGTCAGAGAAACTATTTGCCGGCGCAAAATCAACGTCTCGCTGAGTGGCCGTCACGTCATTTGTCATCCCTGCATTAATATCAGATTCATAGTAAAACATCGCAATATCGGCAAGCGTGTGAGAGCAGCCAGCCGCACTACAACCAGCAAACATCGCGCCATCAAAAACGCCGATACCGTCGTTATCCGCCTCTGACAAGTTTTTTACCAGTGAACTCCGATTACTCGCCCCTTCAGGCACCCCATCCGTTACGATCAGCATATAGTTTTGCTGGCAAGTTCCCTGAGGCGGCCCCAAGAGTGGACATACGTTTGCAGCCCCCTTAAATCGACTCGCTCCGTTACAAGCCAAATAGCCGTAGGCCTCATCGCTACCTTTATAAAACTGCGATAATCCGTTGAACGAAAAGCCATAAATACCCGTCATCAAGTCGGTGCGGTGCTCAAAACTGCCCGATGCCGCGTTAAGCGCCTCTATTTGATAGTTACCACTTGAACTGTTTGTGTTGGCAAACCCAACCCGCAAGCTCGGTTCAGCATTTAACAAAACTTCGCCCAAGGACGCTTTAAACGCCAGCCCTCTGTCGCGCGACCAGCGATACCAACGATCAAAGTTAGCCGTTTCCTCAGCCAAAGAACACGCGTCCACCGCCGAACAATCCGTCCGATCCGGAAACTTAGGGTAAAGCGAATTACCATCACGGAAATCGGCGGCCATGCCCTTTGTGAAAGACCGCAGAGAGCTCAGAACACCCGGTGCGGTCGCGCTACCACCATCTGCCTTGATCGAGACCAAGTACCCTTCGGTACAAGTACCATCCGCCGCTGTGGACGGCGAGGTACCGTCGACCGTACCAACAACGTTGCTTGCGCAGCCACTGGGGTCTGCGACATCCTGCCAGACATAGTAATATCGCGAATCTGCGGCAGGCGTCGTTGACGCGGCGCAGTTAGACACACCCAACACCACCGGGTCGCATCCGGCCCAAGCCTGATACAAAACCTCGGGATTGTAGTACAGCTGATTGAAATCTTTTGTTCTGAGGCGCCAGAATCCAGCGCCTGGTGTTGCCGACTCTTTTGGCGCCTGAGCGCCTTCGCCCGAGACTTTGGTGAAAATCCCGCTGTACGCACCACTGCTGTAGTACCCATCAGCATCCGTTGTCATCACATCGGCATTCATACTCTTAGAGGAATCAATTAACACCACGACATTAGGCGCCGATGGCGTGACAACTTCTAAGGGCTCGTCTGACAGATCAAATAGCGTTTGAACTTCTAAATAGTCGGCGCTCACCGCGCCAACGGTCACAGACAGGGTACCCGAATCAGTGGCCGAACCATCAGACACGGTATAAGTCACCGCGTCCACGCCCGTAAAGTCATTAGGAGGCACGTACCGATAACTGCCATCGCTCGCGGTGACCGTCACTGTACCGCCGTTTGCGGTTGGCAAATCGAACGGATAAGTCACAGGATCATCACTTGAAACCAGCGATAATGTATCGCTATCAACATCGGTATCATTACTCAGCAAGGATAGCGCTGCAGTGAGCAACGTATTGAGGCCGGTAGCTGCAGAATCGTTATTCGCAATCGGCGGATCGTTGACAGCTGACACGGTAATCGTCAGGGCACCTACTGCGGAATCAATACCATCCGTGACGGTGTAGGTGACCGTATCGGTGCCATTGAAATTGGCAGGCGGATCATAGGTAAAGCTACCATCGGCAGCAATATTAATGAGGCCACTCTCACTTGTTGCTTTTGCGGATTCAGTAAGCGCTGTCAGAACATTTCCATCTGCATCCGCGTCATTCGCTAATAAGGATGTGCTTGACTTAGTGACCCCCGCATCTTCGGCAAGCGCAAACAGGTCGGAAACCGCAACTGGTGCGTTATTGCCGGTTGTCACTGCAAGGACCTGAATAGTTAGCAAAGCGCTACTGAATGCTGCGTCGGCATCCTGAACCGTATAAGAAACGGTGTCCGAACCAGCAAAACCGGTCGGCGGATCATAGGTAAAGGTGCCATCACTTCGGATGTCAATTTGGCCCCCTCGGCTCGTCGTTTTGTTCGTTTCAACCACCGCCGTCAAACCAGCGCTGTCAACATCCGTATCATTGGCAACCAAAGACGCGACCGACATCAATTGGGTATCTTGATTTGTAGAGGCGACGTCGTTCATCGCGACAGGCGCATCATTTACAGCACTAATAATAAAGGTAAGCCTACCCGTCACAGCCAAAGGAACCGACGGTACTTGTACATCTGTGATGGTGATCTCAACCGAGTCGGTGCCTGAGAAATTCAGCGGCGGGTCATACGAATAGTGGCCGTCGCTGAAAAATTCGATATCGCCGCCGCCATCCGTCGTCGTGCCCCCCACATTCGTGAGTTCAAAGGTATCTCCGGCGTTCGCATCCGCGACAGCCTCGAGCAATGAAACGCTCGAGGCCTTCGTAATAATCGTATCCTCTGCCAAAAGGACCGTCGGATTGGTCATCACTGGCCGATCATTACAGACTTGGGGACAATAAAGCGCTGCAGAAGCGTCTGTTTCAGAGGTATCACAGGGCTCCAGCGAAGAGGTCTTACAATTTCCGCTATTGCCTGCGAATTGCGTGCAAACCTGAACATTTTGCTGAGGATTCTCACAAACCTCCTCAGCTCGAATCCCTAAACTCGTGCCTGCGACCACAAGAACTGCCGCGCACACTAGGATCTGTTTGGTATCAATCATCAGAAGCGCTTCCCATAAGTACTTTGAAGCGTTACTACGGCTGAACTGCTACCACCACTACCCTGAGCTGTAATTCGAAACATCTGAGTGCAGCAGGTATTGGGGTTTTGACCGATATTGTCGATATTCAGCCGGTCCTCATCGGTGGTGACAGTGCCGATATGTTCAATCATATAGACTGGCTGGACGGCAACTTTGGACAAGCTCGCCTGCAAACTATTGACGTACACGCTGCTTGCAAGATCGGCGGTTACGAAGTTCGCAAAAAAGGATCCCAACATCTTCGCATTGTAGACCTTTGGGGATGTAGAACTCGCGTAGTCACTGGCAACAATCGCTTGCCAGTTCGCGCCACTCAGCTCATTGAGCGTTGCCTCGGCTTCAACAAGTGCTGTTTCTACCGCATTAAAAGCGAGGTTGCTATCACGTTGATTCCTTGAGATCAGCTCTTGGATGCTTGTACCTTGCACTGACGAAAGCCCCAGCATCGTCAAGATCATCAGGATGACCAGGCTGGTGACCAACACCATGCCGCTCTGGTTCGAATAGCGACCGCTCATCCTGGATTCCTGATCTTGATAGTTTGCCGAAAAGTACGGCGCAGCAGGCCATCCGCCTCAGTAGAGCCCGCATCAGAAATACTATTGGCGGTGATCTCAAGTAAAATTGCAACGATTTGGCCCGTATTTACCGCCGCATTGGGGTCCAGGTACTGGTTGGGAACACCATCGGAATCGGTATCGATGCCAAGCAGAATTTGAAGATCCTCGACACCCTCGACCAGTTCCGCGCTGGCGGTGCCATCAAACTGAAATAATGAATACCCACCCTTGCCGGCTAGGCCGCTCGCGCCTTCTTTTATGAAGTAGGTTTTAGAAACGATACTGGCAACCGCCGCATCCGTGCCAAAGGTGCCCGTCTCGGCAAGCCCGTCTACAACATTGCCGCTTGCTCCCGACACGACATGCCCCAAGGTCATCGCAGTACCGCTGACTGCCACTGAGGTGACCTTGAACAAGGTTGCCTTTTCGCAATCACTAATCAGCGCAAGATCATTGACTTCAATATTGGTGCTCGCGCCGCTCACAACGGCCAACTGGATATTTTCTTGGCCCGTGACCAGTGTCGTTGACAAATACGCCTCATCGTTTTCAACAAATCGCAGGGTGATGATATCCGTGCCATCAATTGCATTATCACTCAGGTCAGATCCCAGTTCGGTAGAAGATGCTGTCCAGGAGCCGTCCGAATTGCCGTTGTGGACCGAAAGACCCGATCTGATATCAAACGCTGCTGGAATCGATCCTACAGCCGAATACACGCTACCCCGCGAATAACAGCCACGATAGCCTGCCCGCCGCAAATCACGCGCAATCACATTCAAGCCAAAGTTCGCGCCTTCGTGTAACCTAGTTTGCGCTTGCAACGCATTATAAGTTTCGGTATTCGCGTTAAACAGACTCAGCACACCCAAGATCACAACCGAACCTATGGCCATCGAGATCATCACCTCGATCAGTGATAGGCCTTGGTATGATGACGCCTGCTTTATCAATTGACCCTCGCAGCAACAGTAATATCTTGTTTTAAAGTCGCTGACAGGTCCCATCGAACGGTGACAGTGTAGGTCCCGGAAGCCGTACTCACCAAACCCTCCCCGCCCGGCAACCGATCAAAGTCAGAATCAGATAGTCCGAAAGCTGTTTTGCACGCTGTACTGGGCGGTCCTAATCGACAATCCCACAGCGTTAGATCGAAAACCGCCATTTCTGTCGGCGTACAAGCCGTGCTTTCACAATCGCCAACTTCAGCAGCAGTAGGCCAGCTGTAATCTGCATTAGGGTTCACTCGGATTCGGTCTAGCAAATCATTGGCGGCCTGCTGAGCAATCATTTTCTGTCCCGCTTCCCGAGCTTGCTTCAGACTCAGAATTTGAACGCCCGCAAGACCTAAAACGCCAATAGACACAATCACCATCGTGATCAACAACTCGATTAACGTCACCCCCAGCTGACCTCGCAGTCGCCTTATCATCATGGGCAACTCGAATCCGCCGAAACCTTGGATCGTCCTACCAGCGCGATGGTCACGCGGCGATGATCTTCATTAGCCCGGCAAAGTTCGAACGATTGAGGCGCATTGGACGAGTTCGTAAGCCCACCCAAGCCATTAAAAGTCACGGTGCTGAGGACGCCCGAAACCGCTATCGTGATTTCGGAGCCCACCGCAGGGAAAAATCGGAGCGCGCCGCTACAACTAGTGGCATTGCTGCTCGGCACTATGCAATAGCCATCCGCAAAATCATCACTAACCGTGTCAGCATCACCCCCTCGCAACGTGACTGCGCCATCGCGCTTTAAGGCCTCACTTCGCGCCATATTCAGTGCGGCAACCAAATCATTGGTCGCCGTGGTGAGCGCGGTACTGCCAATAAAAGACTGATATGCCGGCACCGCGACCGATAACAAAATGGCAGTAATAGCGAGGGTGATCATGAGCTCGACCAGGGTAAAGCCATGCTGCAGGCGCCACCGCGGCACCACACGGCTATTTTTCGACCGAGCGCCTGCATTGAGCGCGTGACCCCTACGATCGCACCTTGAAAGATCTCGGGTCATGTCATCAGGCCTAGTAAATTTCCTGAGCACCCGCCTGATTCAGGCGAACACAGTTGTCGGAACACGCTCCAGAGACCAATTCTGCTTCAATCGTGTAGGTCGTTGTACTTAGGCTCACAACCGATAAATTATATTGCGCGGTGCCACTCGTTGGGGAAAACGCGATGGCGCAGCTGCCACCGACATAGGTGAAGTCGTTACCATAAAACCGCTCCAGATCCATCGCGCAGACCTTCACGTCCACGACCGCCTGATTCAAATAACTGTCCGCGATATAGCCCTGATAACTTGGGATAGCGATGGCCGAGATGATGCCAATAATCGCAACCGTAATCATCAGCTCAATTAAGGAAAAGCCCTGTTCTAATCTTCCCCATTTCATAGCAGCTGCCCTTTTTACCGGGTGAATCCTCATCGTAACGCTTTCGGTAACGAAAACTCTACTTCTTCAACGGTTGTCGGCGCGGTTTCCACGAATTGACCGCCCAACTGCTCCAAATACCCTAGTACTTCCTGTACCAGTTGTTCCGGTGCCGAGGCGCCGCTGGTCACACCGACAGCCTGCTTGCCATCAAGCCAATCAACATCGATCTGCGAGTGATGGTCAATTAAATGCGCCTGACTTCCTAGCTTTTCAGCCAACTCACGCAATCGATTGGAGTTCGAACTGTTTTGCGAACCAACAACCAGCACCAAATCACAGGTTTTCGCTAACGCTTTCACCGCATCCTGTCGATTCTGGGTGGCATAACAAATATCGTTCTTTTTGGGCCCTTGAATATTCGGGAAACGCTGTTGCAGCGACGCGATAATCTGCTGGGTATCATCCACCGATAAGGTCGTTTGGGTCACAAAGCTAAGCTTTTCGGGATCGGATACTTCGAGTATTTCAACGTCTTCAACGGTTTCAACCAAATATTTCTGGCCCTGAGCGTCCGGCTCGATCTGACCAAGGGTGCCTTCCACCTCAGGGTGACCCTCATGACCGATCAGTACCGTATCGAACCCATCTCTGGCTGCTTTGGACACCTCGAGATGGACCTTGGTGACTAAAGGGCAGGTTGCATCAAAGACCCTCAGGCCACGAGCTTCCGCATCTCGCCGAACCTGCTGCGACACGCCATGGGCGCTAAAAATACACAGGGCGCCTTCCGGGATTTCGCGCACATCTTCCACAAAAATGGCGCCACGCTCTCTTAAATCCTGCACCACATGCTTATTGTGAACCACCTCGTGCCGCACATAGACTGGCGTTCCAAACTGCGACAAAGCACGATTGACGATTTCGATCGCCCGGTCAACACCCGCACAAAACCCACGGGGACTTGCGACACGTACCTCAAACACTCTTGCCACATCCATCATCCGCGCGCAATCTCCTGAGTGACTTGGCTTACACTCACGATATCAACCTCAAAGGTAATCACTTTACCCGCCAGCGGGTGGTTAAAATCAACCTCTACAGCCTCCTCGAAAACTTTTCGGACAACGCCTGGCAATTCGCCTTGCTGCTGCTGGTCCATAAAAGAGACAACGAGCCCCGGCTCTAATAATAACTCTCGTGCAAAGTCAGACCGCTTCAGAACATGGATGTTGTCTGGATTAACCAAACCAAATCCTTGCTCCGGCTCAAGATAAAAAGTTTCTTTATGGCCCTTGGTTAGGCCCACCAAAACCGCCTCGAATCCTGGCATTAATTTGCCATCACCGAAAACGAACTCCGCCGCACGATCACCGGTTGAGTCAATTAAGTCGCCATTGTCCAACCCTAAGGTAAAGAACAAAACAACACGGGTACCAGGTCCTATTGGGGTTGCAGCACTCACACAGATTCCTCTTTCGCTAAAAATAGATCGAGCAGCAAAAACACCGCACCAACCGAAATTGCCGCATCGGCGACATTAAATGCCGGGAAATAATATTGTTCGTAATGAACAATCAAAAAGTCCACGACATAACCCTGAAAGGCCCGATCGATTAAATTCCCGACGGCCCCGCCCAATATCAGAATGAGACCCACTCGCAGATACACTTGATGAGGCTCGACTCGGCGCAACCAAACCACCAAGGCTACACTCACAACGGCGGAGATGCCTGTTAACAACCAGCGTTGCCAACCTCCCGCATCCGCCAAAAAACTAAACGCCGCGCCTTCGTTGTACAGCACCGCAAATTGAAAAAAAGGCAGCACTTCAAAACGTTCACATTGGCCGGGAACGCAAAGGCCCAGCCATTGGTCGATTTTGATTTTAGACACTTGATCAATCACAACAATGATTAAGCTGATCAGATACCCTTTCATATACTCGCCTTCATGACGACTGCTCAAACCGACGCCGCGCTTGCGCGATATCGTTGTGAATCGCGGTTTTTAAAGCCGGCAATCCTGAAAATTTTCGCTCTTCGCGAAGCTTTTCAATAAAAACCACCTCGACCTGTCGGCCGTACAAGTCACCCTCAAAATCAAGTAAATGAACTTCTAAGATGGGTTTAACGCCGCCGCTTTCGACCGTCGGCCGAACCCCCACGTTAGCGACCCCTGGGTAGCGCCGATTCAATCCGAGCACCTCAACCAAGTAAACGCCCGAGAGCGGTGCTTTGTACCGATGCAACTGAATATTGGCGGTTGGCACGCCCAAGGTCCGGCCAATCTGCTGGCCATACACCACGCGCCCCGAAATAGCGTAAGGTCTGCCAAGCATTATTTCCGCTTGCGGCATATCACCTGCCGCCAAACATCCCCGAATGCGCGTACTCGATATCCGCTCGCTGTCGTGGGTGAGCGTTGAGAAATTATCAACCGAGAAACCGTGCGCGGCACCCGCAGTCGTGAGCGCCTCGAAATCGCCCTGACGATCCGCACCAAACTTGAAGTCATCCCCCACAAAGAGCGCTTTAACTTTTAAGTCTTCGGTTAACAACGCGATAAAGTCCTCGACCGACATTCCCCGAGTTTTCGCATTGAACTGAAGGCACAACAACCGATCTAGCCCTGCAAGCGACAGCTGCTTTACTTTTTCTCGGAACCGCGTCAATCGGGCAGGCGCCTGAAAGCTTTCAAAAAATTCTTTAGGTTGCGGCTCGAAACAGATCAGCAGCGACGGACACGCTAGCTCCTCGGAGACCCGCTTCACTTTTCTTAAAATGGCCTGATGCCCGAGATGCACCCCATCAAAATTACCAATCGTGATGACACAGTCTTGATCCTGCCCCCGGATATTATGTCGTCCTCTGATGACTCGCATTAAAGACCATCTCTAAATTCAGTTATTCTCAAGCCCAATGTTCGCAACATTAGAAAGTATATCCCCATACCGCCGACGCAGAGTCCAGCCATCCAAACTACTTGAGTAAAGACCGAAAACGCGAGCCAATCGCTTAGAGGCGGCGTCAACCAAAAAAGGGCGAGCCCCATAAGACTCAGGGACACACTAATTCTAACGAGAAAACGCGTCCAGTGCTCGGCCGCTTGGTAGATCCCGCGCTGGATTAACCCCCGCCAGAGTAAAAAAGCGTTCAAAAAGGCCGACATCGAGGTGGCAAGCGCCAGCCCCACGTGACCCAAGTGCAGAATCAACGCTAAGTTGAAGATCATGTTTGCCGAAAGCGCGATGAGCCCAATACGGACAGGCGTTTTCATATCTTGCCGAGCAAAATAGCCTGGGGCGAGCACCTTGACCATCATATGCCCCACAAGACCAGCGCCGTAGGCCTTCAAGCTCAATCCGGCCATGGCCACATCAAAAGCGGTCATCTGGCCATGATGAAAAATGGCCGCGATCATTTGATCTGCGAGCAAAACAAGGGCAACCGTTGCGGGTAACCCGAACAAAAGCACCATGCGAATGCCCCAATCTAGCTTTGCCGAAAACTGACCCGGCTCTGAGGCTGAAAAATCTCTTGATAGCGCAGGCAAGATAACCGTTGCGATCGCAATACCGAACAACGCCAAAGGCAACTCCAGCAGTCGATCACTATAATAGAGCCAAGAGATGCTCCCCATTTGCAGGAAAGTTGCCAACATCGTGTCGAGCAATAAATTGATCTGGCTAACCGATACCCCGAGCAGTGCTGGCAGCATCAAAACGCCCACCCGCTTTACGCCAGGATGCGAGAAATTAATCCGAGGCCGAGGCACCAACCCAAGCCGCGCCAATGCGGGCCATTGAAAGAGTAGTTGCAGCCAGCCTGCGATGAACACCCCCCACGCCAGGGCAAATACCGGCAGATCGAAATACGGACTAAGCCAAACCGCGCTCACGATCAGGGACAAATTCAACAGAACTGGGGTGAAGGCCGGGACCGCGAATCGGCCAAAGGTGTTCAAAATCGAACCTGCAAACGCGGTCAGGGAGATTAAAGCTAAATAGGGAAACGTTATGCTCAGTAAGGACCCCGCAAGCGCCAGCTGCATCGAATTGCCATTCAGCACATAACCAAAGGCAAAAACAGTGATGACGGCACCTGAAAACACAACGCCCAAGACAACAAATATTAGTAACAAAAACCCTAAGGCACCGGCCAAATGATCAACCAGGTCCTTTAAGTCGTGCGCGCTCGCACGCTGCTTGTATTCAGAGAGCACGGGCACAAACGCTTGGGAAAACGCTCCTTCCGCGAAGAGTCTCCGAAAAAAGTTGGGGATCTTAAAGGCCAGAAAAAAAGCATCGGCCCCAGCACTAGACCCAAAGAAGAACGCAATCACGACGTCTCGGACGAGACCCAGGATGCGCGACACAAAGGTCATCGCCGACACAATTAGGCCAGATCGCAGGAGACCAAAGCGGCCCGAATCGGGCTCAGTCACCTAGCAACCTCCCAACAAGTCTTGGGATTCGACAGTATGCTATAACCTTTAACATCCAGCTTCCTTGTGATCCTCAATCGGTGTTTGACAAAAAGAGTGGGACTCGGCATAGTACGCCGCTCATTTTCCGTCCATTTTCAGGAACCATAACCTTGGCCAATTCAGCTCAATCAAAAAAACGCGCAAAGCAATCCGAGAAACGTCGTCGCCACAATGCCAGTCAACGATCGGCTATGCGAACTGCCATTAAAAAGACCATCTCTGCCATTTCTGGCGGGGATGCAGCAGTTGCAGGTACGGCCTATGCCGCCGCAGTTCCTGCCCTTGATCGCGCAGTGTCTCAAGGCATTATCCATAAAAACAAAGCCGCAAGACATAAATCCAGACTGAACACTAAGGTTAAAGCGCTTCAGGCCTAAACCATCAATAGATCATCTCGGTGGATGACTTCTTCATCCACCAGATATCCCAATTCTACCTCGATGGCTTGCGTTGTTTTGCCCTGGATACGCTTAAGCTCTTCGCTTGAATAGTTGGTCAAACCTCGACAAACCTCAAGCCCCTCTGAGTCGCAGCAAGACAACAAGCTACCTTGGCTGAATTCGCCCGAAATTGCCGTAATTCCCACGGCTAAAAGACTTTTGCCGTGATGCTGTAAGACACTGACGGCCCCCGCATCGAGGGTCACAACCCCTCTAACTGGCAGCGTCGCCAGCCAATGCTTTCGGGCACCAAGAATAGGCTGATCGGCTCTTATACGCGTTCCAACCGCCATGCCTTGTAGAATTCGGCCCAAGTTACCCGCCTCGTTGCCGCTACAGATGATCGTCTCGCAACCACTGCGCGCGGCAATGCGGGCTGCTTGCACCTTACTGACCATCCCACCGCGACCCCACTTGCCGCCCGAACCGGCCATCTCATCAATTGCAACATTGCTCGCTTCAATTTCAGGAATGAGCGTCGCTGCCGAATGCGTTCGCGGATCCCGATCAAACAGCCCAATCTGATCGGTTAAAATCACCAAGCGCTTTGCATCGATCAGATTTGCGACCATCGCCGCAAGCGTATCGTTGTCACCGAAGCGGATCTCATCGGTAACTACCGTATCATTTTCATTAACAATAGGCACAACGCCCAACGCCAGAAGGTTCACAAGCGTATTGCGAGCATTCAGATATCGATCTCGAGCCCGCAGGTCGGAATGGGTTAGTAGTATCTGTGCGGTTTTCATCTGATGCACATCGAAACAGGTCTGGTACTGCTGAATCAGACCCATTTGCCCGACCGCTGCGGCAGCCTGAAGCATCGAGATAGAATTTGGCCGTTCCGTCAATCCCAGCCGAACCATCCCCTCAGCAACCGCACCCGATGACACCAGCACTACACGAATACCCTGCTGCCTGAGATCAGCAATATCAAGCGCCCAGCGCGCAAAGAGACTCAGATTCAGTCCCGCGCCCTCTGCAGTCACCAGCGAACTACCAACCTTTAAAACCCACACCTCGTTTTGATCCGCCTGCTCGCTCATGGCTCGTAATGCACCACTACTTTACTTGTGTCATCACCGTCATCCAGCTCGAGGTCCTCCTCTTCATCCAGACCTTGACGGCGCCTAAGTCGCGCATCTCGCAGCATTTTCGAATAGTTATGTGCATCCTGCCCAGCTGCCTGATCAAGACTTTCCTCGGCCTGCTTTCGCGCTTCATCAAGACTCGCAAAGTGGTCCCCTAAACCATGCAGTAGAGGCTGCAGTCCCGTTTGAGTCACCGCCGAGATGGCATAACACTTCTCAACCAAACTGCTTTCAGACAAAAGCCTAGCCTGCAATTCAATGAGCACATCGTTTGATACCAAGTCGCTTTTAGAGAGCACTAACCAACGCGGCTTTTTAGCAATCGCCGGGCTATACTGCGCCACTTCGCGCTCGATGGTTTTAAAATTTTCAAGCGGATCACTACCGTCTGCCGGCGCAACATCTACCAAATGCAACAGTACGCGAGTCCGTGATAAATGCTTGAGGAACTGAATACCAAGGCCTGCTCCCTCGGAAGCCCCTTCAATGAGTCCCGGCACATCTGCAATTACAAAGCTTTGGTTGAAATCGATTCGAACAACGCCGAGGTTCGGTACCAAGGTTGTAAAAGGATAATCGGCGATTTTTGGCTTAGCCTCGGACACCACACTGATTAAAGTAGACTTGCCCGCGTTGGGCAGCCCTAACAGCCCGACATCGGCAATGAGTCGTAACTCTAGCCGCAGGTTAAAGCTTTCTCCGGGCGTCCCATTTGAGGTTTTGCGGGGCGCGCGATTGGTACTGGATTTATAGCGGACATTTCCTAGGCCGTGATAGCCGCCGCGAGCAACGAGTAAATCTTCATCTGCCTTGGTTACTTCGGCAATGAGCGCATCGGTATCTTCATCATAAACACTGGTTCCCAGCGGCACTCTAACGATTAAATCCTCACCCTTTGAACCCGTTCGATCCTTACCCTTGCCCGACTCACCGGTGCCAGCCCGGTACTGCGGTTGGAACCTGAAATCAACCAAGGTGTTGAGCGCTTCATCCCCTCTAAAATAAACGCTACCCCCATCCCCACCATCACCGCCGTCTGGTCCACCCAACTCAATATATTTTTCACGGCGGAAACTAAGACAACCATTACCCCCTTTACCGGCGTCCACCCTGATAGATGCTTCGTCTACAAATCTCATAATGGCTTCACCCTAACGCGAATTACCGATAAAAAAAAACCCTGCCAATGACAGGGTTTTTTGAACCTTGGCCTGCAATCAGGCCTCTGCCACCACCGTTACAAATTTACGCTGCTTCGGGCCTTTGGTCACGAATTGAATGACACCAGCTGCCTTGGCAAACAATGTGTGGTCTTTTCCGCAGCCCACGTTAGGGCCGGCGTGGAACCGCGTTCCGCGCTGTCGAACGATGATGTTCCCAGGCTGAACCGCCTGTCCACCATAGAGCTTCACGCCGAGTCGTTTTGACTCCGAATCGCGTCCGTTTCTAGTACTTCCGCCTGCTTTCTTATGTGCCATTGCTGTTAGCCTCCAACAATTTCTTTAATCTTCACTTCGGTATACCACTGACGGTGACCTGCCTGCCGACGGTAATGCTTACGACGCTTCATTTTAATGATCGTTATTTTTGAATGCCGTCCATGCGTCACGACTTCAGCAGAGACTTTGCCACCTTCGACATAGGGAACGCCAATTTTGATATCGGCGCCATCACCGACCATCATGACTTTATCAAAGTCGATCGTCTCACCCGCTTCAGCATTAACTTTTTCGAGTCGAAGGACTTCGCCTGGCTCTACCCGGTGTTGTTTGCCACCACTTTCTATTACAGCGTACATATCTTTAACCCTAACAATTGAACCCAGCGACTGCTGAGCCTAAATTTTAATGACCCGAGGACTTACTAGCCTCTCGCGACTTTTTGATTCTCTACTAACTGCCGTCGACCTTTTTTTTACCCTGAACCCATTGCCCTTGACGCCTTTCACCGAGTTTCTAGCCACCTCATCCTAATGCGGCCTAACTCGAGCCTGCGTTAGCAGCTTGCTCAAACCCTCCAATCTCTAACGGGTTATCACCCTACAGGCCTCTCAGACCTGGCGTTCAAACCGATAATTCCTAAGCTGTGCTCTTCCGCTCTCAGCCTTATGGTTGGGATCGTTGCGCCGTCGCTTTGATGCCTAACTCTCAGAACAGACCTTGTTTTCAGGACGCGCAATGATAAGCGAACTCAAACTCGATAGCAATACGAGATTTACGGGTTTGGCCTTGACAGGCGGGAACCTCTGGCCATAGCATTTGCCCCTCTTAAACCCTGCTAAAGCCCACCCAGCATGCTCCAACCGATTTTCGAAGCCGTTCGTGAAGATTTTGAGGCGGTTGATGCGCTCATCATCGAAAGCTTGAACTCCGACATCCCTTTGGTCGAAGAAATCTCGGCTTACATTATCAAGGCGGGCGGCAAGCGCCTAAGGCCGCTACTTGTTTTATTAGCAGCACGCGCTAGTGGTTATAAGGGCTCAGAACATATCAAGCTCGCTGTTATTATCGAATTTTTGCATACCGCTATGCTGCTCCACGACGACGTTGTCGACAACTCGACGCTTAGGCGCGGCAGAGCGACAGCAAATGCGACGTGGGGCAATGCCGCAAGCGTGCTGGTTGGCGACTTCCTGCACTCGCGAGCCTTCGAAATGATGGTAGAGATCGGCAATCTTGACGTCATGACTCTGCTGTCGAAAGCCACTAATGGCATTGCTGAGGGCGAGGTACAGCAACTCATGTATCTCCGTGATCCAGAGATTACGGAAGCGATTTATCACGAAGTAATCTATCGAAAAACGGCATTGTTGTTTGAAGTTGCCGCGCATTCGGGCTCAGTCCTTGCCGATGCTCCCACCACCACAGCGCGCGCACTCAATCACTTCGGGAGGCATCTTGGCATTGCGTTTCAACTGATGGACGATCTTCTTGACTACGACGGCACAACCTGTGAACTAGGAAAAAATGTCGGTGATGACCTGGCAGAAGGCAAGATGACGCTTCCACTCATCGTGGCGCTCAGACAAGGCACGGAACAAGATGCCGCTTTGATCCGATCAGCTGTCAACAGCCCAGGCACGACCGACGCGTTGCCCGCTATTCTAAAGGCCGTCGATGCCTCTGGCGGCTTGCAGTACACCCTTGACCAAGCACTTGCACAAAGAAGCCTTGCTCTGAATGCACTCTCAGCCCTATCTGACAGCCCCTCTAAGCATGCATTGAGCCAACTGATCGAATTTTCTGTAAACCGACAAACTTAAACACCCAGCACTGAGCAAAGCTGTATTATAATTTTGCATCGTCGGGATGTAGCTCAGCCTGGTAGAGCACTGCCTTCGGGAGGCAGGGGTCGTGAGTTCAAATCTCGCCATCCCGACCAAAACGCTCAGCCTGCATTCTTGGCGGCCTCGCCTTCACCGTGTAGACTTCACCCTCGTAAAATTCAAATTCTCCGGAGAGTCTCTATGTCCAGCACCACCGATCAAGCGCTTAGCCCAGCAGCAGCAGAAATTGCCGAGCTCATTCGACGCTCTCGAGCGG
>Ga0209374_1001121_pt1 | contig 27343 bp, 28 predicted proteins | sample SaaInlLV_DNA_10m_FD_184683 | JGI IMG/M metagenome (GOLD analysis project Ga0209374, IMG submission 184683) | Marine microbial communities from expanding oxygen minimum zones in the Saanich Inlet - SI075_LV_DNA_10m (SPAdes) (version 2) | ecosystem: Environmental > Aquatic > Marine > Unclassified ... | reverse complement strand
AAATGTATCTTTCATGTTATTATTTAGACGATTAAATATTAATATTCATTCTCTTTTTTAAGAAAAATTTCTAATGTATTTTTTGCTCTATTAAATAATTTTTTAAAAAAGTTCGAAATTAGGACAGAGAGGCCCACCAAAAATAAAGCCCACTCATTTGAGTGGGTTTTTATTTATTAAACAGTGTAGCAGGATTACAACCAATTTTTATAAATTAGTTGTATATTTTAGTTGTGAATGATTCTTCAAATTCATCATTTTCTTTATAAAATTTTTATTGTTTAAGTAGTTCTTGTCTTTTAAGAGTTTAATAAATGATCCGTCTGAATGTATACTAAATGTTTCACTATTAAAAATGACTAGTTTGTAATATGGAACTATGATGGAAAAGAGATTAAGTTGTTGTGTAATATTCACTATGATTCCGTTTGGTCTTAACTCAATATTACAATAATTTATATCAGATACTTTATTTATAGTATGTATTAAGTTTTTTGAAACCGAATGAATAATAAATTTGCTTGATCCTTTGCCTCTTAACTTTAAGGTTCTTAAAAAACTAAAACTATTTCCTAAAATATTATCAATTTCTTTTTCATTGTCTTTGTTAAAATATGTTCTATTGACATTCATTTCCAGTTAATTGTTTCGGTTAAGATTATTATTTCTTTCTTCAGCAAAATTTTTAAAGCTTTCTAAAATAATTCTACTCTGTTTCTTAAAAGCTGAAGGCATAAAGAAACTTATTATTTTCATATATCCTTTAAATTCAAAATCCTGTTTATTAATAAGCCTTGTTTTGTTTAGTGTAACAACTTCTAGTTTATTAGTAACAATATTATAAACTCCATCAGTTGAATACGTTACTTTTTTTTCAGTAGGAAGGTTATTAGCTAATACAATTTCTGTCATTTTAATTTTTTCATCTCCCATTAAAGCAACTATCTCTGCTTCAGTACCAATTTGATTAATATTCCCTTTTATTACATTATAGCTCTCGATACCGTCCATATATTTAATCATATTATTTGGGTCACCTAATAATTCTGTTACTGATTTAATATCAGAGTTTATTACAATTTCTTCAGTGAATTGAAGGTTTCCAGTGAAGAAATAAATGTAGATAGATAAAGTTATTGGAAATGTTAATATTATTACAAGTAAATTTTTTCTATTAGTTTTCATTATTTTCTTCTTAAGTTAACACCTTTGTCACCTCTTGATTTGGGTTTTTTGTATTTTTTTCTTCTTTCTTTCCTCCATCTATCTCTGTCATTTACTTTTAGATTTTTTTCAATCTTCTCATGAAAACCAGAGTTTCCTCTAACTACTTCTTTCGAATTTCTGTCAATTCTTTTACCTCTTTCTCTTTTTTCATCTATTGTAAGTTGAGTGGTAATCTCAACTTCTTCAGGAATTTTAACTGATATTATCTCCATTCCCATTAGATTCTCAATACTGTCTTTATATCTTTCTTCTCTTTCAGTATAAAATAATATTGATTTTCCATTCTCTTCTGCCCTTCCAGTCCTACCTATTCTGTGCATATAGTTTTCTGCATATGTCGGTGTGTCAAAATTAATAACATGTGAGATTTTATCTAAATCCAGTCCTCTAGCTATTATGTCTGTTGCAATTAATATTCTAACCTTCCCTTCATCGTATTGATTTATTGATCTAAATCTGTAATTCTGTGATTTATTGGAGTGAATAACAGCTGTTTCAGATAGATAAAATTCTGAAATTGCATCATAAAGTCTATCTGCAATTTTTTTAGATGAAACAAACACTAAAACTTTTTTCATTTCATCTTTATCAGACAATAAATGTGATAATAGATTTACTTTTGTAAAGTAATTAGGAACAGCAAATTTTGACTGGACTATATTGTTTAATGGTGTTCCACTAAGTGCTATTTGAACCTTTTCTGGCTTACTAAAAAAGCTGTCAATCAAGTTAGATACATCTTCTGTCATAGTAGCAGAGAACATGATATTCTGTTTTTTTGAAGGTAACAATTCAAAAATATTTGTAAGTTGAAAATAAAAACCTAGATCTAGCATTATATCAACTTCATCAATTACAACTTTCTTAATCCCTTTTAATTGTAGTGATCTACATAGTGCTAAATCATATAATCTACCTGGTGTAGCAACAACAATATCAGCACCATCTTGCAACCATATTTTTTGTGTATTTATATTCGTACCTCCATATACACCAATAATTCTACAAGTAATATATTTAGTTAGTTCATTTAGTGTTTCTACAACTTGAGAAACAAGTTCTCTTGTTGGAACAAGGATTAGTACTCTTGGATTATTCTGATTTGAATAGCTTAATTCTTGTAGTAATGGCAAGCAATATGCTAATGTTTTACCTGTTCCTGTTTGAGCAATTCCAACTAAATCCTTTCCTGATAATATCTTTGAATAAGTTTGAGATTGAATTGGTGTCTGTTTTTCTAAACCCAAATCATGAATTGCATTTTGTAGCTGTGTACTTAAATTTATTTCTTTAAAATTACTCATATTATATTATGCAAAAATACATCTTAATTAAGAAAGTGTAATTATTTTGAATCTAGTTCTAGCCATCTCATTTCTTTTGAATCTATAAGAGTAACTAATTCTCCAAGTCTTTTACTACAGTTAGTCATTTTTTCGATATCAACTATAGGATTTAGCAGTATGATTTCTAATTTCTTTTTTTCATCTTCTAGTATGGCTATTTCCTTTAATATATTTTCATACTCATACTTTTCATTGTATGTTAGTTTTTTACTTTTTGCTTTTATTTTTGAATTTTCTTTTTCAAGATGTTGTATTTTTTTAAATTCCTTATCTTTCTCAATCTGTTTTTCTCTGTATTGTGTGTAAGTACAATAATGATCCTCAATAACTCCATCTCCTTTAAATACAAATAGATGTTCTGTTAATTTATCTATAAAAAACCTATCATGAGAAACTAATACTAGACACCCCTTGTATTGAAGTAGAAATTCTTCTAGTTTTGTTAAAGTAAGTAAATCTAAGTCATTTGTTGGTTCATCTAATATCAAGAAATTAGGGTTTTTCATAAGTACTGTAAGAAGGTGTAATCTTCTTTTTTCACCACCACTTAATCGTTTTACTTCTGTAAACTGCATTTCTGGTGTAAACATAAAATGCTCTAATAGTTGTGAAGCACTTACTTTCCTTTTGTCAGACATTACAATATATTCTGCAATATCTTTCAGTACTGTAATTACTCTTCTATTTTCATCAATTCCAAAGCTTGACTGAGTGAAATAGCCATAATTTATTGTTTCTCCTATATTAATTTTTCCACTATCAGCTTTTTCTTTACCAGTGATAATATTTAAAAATGTTGATTTTCCAACGCCATTTTTACCTAGTATTCCTATGCGTTCGCCTTTTTTAAAGGTGTAGTCAAAGCCATTTAAAATATTTAATTCTCCAAAACTTTTCTTAATATTTTTCATTTCAAGAATCTTACCTCCTATCCTATCCATTTTAACATCAATATTTATTTCTGGCTTTAGACGTTTAGTTGTTGCCTTTTTCTTTATTAATTCAAAATTATCAATTCTTGCTTTTGATTTTGTTCCTCTTGCTTTAGGTTGTCTTTTTATCCACTCTAATTCCTTTTTCATTAATTTCTGAGCTTTTGAGACTTCCACATCAAAATTAATTTCTCTCTCTGTTCTTTTCTCTAAGAAATAAGCATAATTTCCTTTATGATGATAAAGATTTCCTCCTTCAAGCTCAATTATATTATTACAGACTCTTTCTAAAAAGTATCTGTCATGTGTAACCATAAGTAGAGTTATTTTTTGTTGTTGTAGGTATTTTTCTAACCATTCAATCATACTTATATCAAGGTGATTTGTTGGTTCATCTAATAAAAGTATATCTGCATTCTCTAGTATTAAAAGTGCTAGTGAAAGTCTTTTTTTCTGACCACCGGAAAGATTACCAACTTTTTGATTAAAATCTTTGATATTAAATTTTGAGAGTATTTGTTTACTTCTTCTCTCATAGTCCCATGCATTTTCTTGCTCCATTTTAGAAGTAAGAACTTCTAGGTTATTTTGAGTTTGTTTTGAATTTTGTTTACTATGGGCTTCAACTGCATTTTCATAATCACTTACTAGTAAACTTATCTTATTGTGTGCACTTTCGATAAGTTTATTAATTGTCATATTATTGTCAAAAATTGCATCTTGCTGAAGGTAAGAAACTCGACATTCATTTCTAAAAACAACATCTCCTTCATCTGCAGAGTCTAATCCTGCAATTATTTTCATTAATGAAGATTTTCCAGCTCCGTTATTTGCTATTAATGCTACTTTATCACCTTGCGATAATCCAAAGCTCAAGCCTTCAAACAAAATTCTTTCTCCAAAATTCTTACCAAGATTTTCAACAGCTAAAAGATTCATGATGCACTATTCTTTCCAGCTAAGTATCCAGTTGTCCAAGCAGCTTGAAAATTGAATCCTCCCGTTACGCCATCAATATCTAATAATTCGCCTGCAAAATACAGGCCATTGTGTCTTTTACTTTCCATTGTTAACATATTAACTTCTGATAATGAAATACCACCACAACTGACAAACTCCTCTTTAAATGTAGTTTTTCCCTTAATTTCATATTCATCATTTATTAAAGTATTTATTAATCTGTTTTTATTTTTTTTGCTTAATTCTCTCCAGATTTTATCCTCAGGTATTTCTAGTTTTTCTAATATAAAAAGCCAAAGTCTCTTAGGTATAATAAATGGATTATGATTATAAATCTTTTTATTAGATGATATTTTCATGATTTTTTCTCTTACTATCTCCTCATTTAAAGTTAACCAATTAACTTGCACAGTAAAGTCATAGTTTAAATCAGCTAAATCTCTTGCGCCCCAAGAAGAAAGTTTTAGTATAGCAGGACCACTCATCCCCCAGTGTGTAATAAGAAGTGGTCCAGTTTGCTTTAATGAAGATCCCTTAATGCTTACTGTGACATCTGAGACACTTAGACCCATAAGCTTTGTTATTGGGTTCTTTGGCATATTAAACGTAAAGAGTGATGGTACTGGATTAATAATTTTATAGCCAAGAGAAGATATCCATTCAAACCCGCTGGATTTGGCTGAACCACCACTTGCAATAATAATTTTCTCAAAAAATAATTTCTCTTTATTAATATTCAATATAAATCCTTGCTTTGTTATTTGAATTTTATTAACCTTACTTTTTAATGAGATCCTAATAGCTAGTTCCTCAGCTGTACTTATTAAGATATTTACTATTGATTCAGAATTATTACTGAGAGGAAAGATTCTATTATCCTCTTCTGTTTTAAGTTTTACTCCTTTGCTCTCAAACCAAGTAACTGTATTTTTTGTATTAAATATATTAAATGATTTTTTTAGTTTTTTTCCTCCTCTCGGGTAGCTTTTAATAAGTTTTGAGAGACTGTAAGTAGCATTAGTCACATTGCATCTTCCCCCGCCAGAGATTTTAACTTTAGCAAGAAGTTTGTCTGTCTTTTCAAATATTGTAACATTTGAAGAGATGTTTGTTTCTTTCGCTGTTATTGCAGCCATAAAGCCAGAAGCCCCCCCACCAATTACTGCTATATTTCTTGACAAATTCATTTCCTCAAAAATAGTCAATAATTAATTTTATATTAGATGAAAAATAAAATTCTATTATCTGTAATCTATTTTTCGCATTCTTAATGAATTAGGTGTTATTTCTAAATATTCATCTGCTTGAATATATTCCATGCTTTCTTCTAGTGAAAAATCTACTTTTGGAGTAACAATTACAGCTGCATCAGAACCAGATTTTCTCATATTCGTAAGTTGCTTGCCTTTTGTTACATTTATGTCCAGATCATTATCACGACTATTCTCGCCAACAACTTGGCCTTTATAAATATCAGTTCCTGGTGCAATAAAAAAACGCCCTCTTTCTTGAAGTTTCCATATCGAGAATGCAGTTGCTGTTCCTGATTCCATTGAAATTAATGAACCTTTCATTCTTTCAGTAATTTGTCCTTTGTATGCAGCATATTCTCTAAATCTATGTGTCATTACTGCATTACCAGCTGTTGCAGTTAAAATATTATTTCTAAGACCAATTAATCCTCTAGAGGGTATGTCAAATTCTAAGTGTTGTAAGTCTCCCTTAGGTTCCATCACAAGAAGGTCTCCTTTTCTTTGTGTAACTAATTCTATAGCCTTTCCAGAGAACTCTGCAGGAACATCTATAACAAGAGTTTCCATTGGTTCACATTTAATTTCATCAATTTTTTTAATGATAACTTGAGGTTTTCCAACTTGAAATTCAAATCCTTCTCTACGCATTGTTTCAATAAGGACAGATAAATGAAGAATTCCTCTTCCAAAGACATTAAACTTATCTTCAGAAGTTCCATCTTCAATTTTTAATGCTAGATTTTTTTCTAATTCTTTATATAATCTATCTCTTAGGTGTCTTGATGTGCAAAATTGCCCTTCTTTACCAAAAAATGGAGAGTTATTGATTGTAAATAGCATACTCATTGTTGGTTCATCAATAGCTAATCTTGGAAGTTCTTCTGGATTTTCTAAATCTGAGAGTGTATCTCCAATTTCAAAGTCATCTAGCCCAACAATAGAACAGATATCTCCAGAACGTGCAGTTTTAACTTGTTCTTTCCCCATTCCTTCAAATATATGAAGTTCTTTGATTCTTACTTTTTTTCTAATGCCATCTGCTTTGCATAGCATATAATCTTTACCTTCAAATAGATCTCCTCTAAATATACGGCCAATAGCAATTCTACCTACAAATTTTGAAAAATCTAATGATGTAATTTGCATTTGTGGAATTCCATCATTGTAAGGTGCTTCTGGAATATGGTCTACAATAGCATCTAGAAGTGGTAAAATATTTTCAGTTTTTTCTTTCCAATCTAAGCTCATCCACCCTTGCTTTGAAGAGCCAAAAATTGTAACGAAATCTAATTGTTCTTCAGTAGCATCAAGATTAAACATTAGTTCAAAAATAGCATCTTGCACTAAATCTGGGGTGCAATTTTCTTTATCAACCTTGTTTACAACAACAATTGGTTTTAGACCTAACTCGATTGCTTTACCTAAAACAAATCTTGTTTGTGGCATAGCTCCTTCAAAAGCATCTACTAAAAGCAGAACACCATCTGCCATCTTAAGAACTCTTTCAACTTCTCCTCCAAAATCTGCGTGACCAGGAGTGTCGATTACATTAATTTTTACATCTTTATATGTTACAGATACATTTTTAGACAAAATTGTAATACCTCTTTCTCTCTCAAGGTCATTATTGTCAAGGAGTAGTTCAGTTCTTTCTTTTCTCTCGTCTAAAACTTTACATTGATCTATAATTTTATCAACTAATGTTGTTTTTCCATGATCTACGTGAGCAATTATAGCAATGTTTCTAATTGATTTCATAACTTAATTTTAAGGCTGGCAAAAGTAGTGTTATTTTCTTCTTAAAAAAGAAAAGACTGACATTTGTCAGTCTTTTCTTAAGTATTTGGTTTTAAAGGTTGGTTAAGCTCTAAAATTAGATTGCTTATTTATGATTATGTCCTTTATGAAGATCTTTTTCGTTCCCTTTTATTTCAAGTAGTTCAACTTCAAAAATAAGAGTTGCATTTGGACCTATTCCTGCTTGAGGTACTCCTCTTTCTCCATAAGCAAGATTTCCTGGAATGATAAATGTGAACTTATCTCCTTTAACCATAAGTTGTACTCCTTCAGTCCATCCTGGAATAACACGATTTAATGGAAAACTTACTGGCTCGCCTCTTTGTACAGAGCTGTCAAATATAGTTCCATCTACTAGCTTTCCTGTATAATGTACAGTAACTGTGCTTTCAGGAGTTGGATTAACATGTCCATTGCCTTTTTTAATGATTTTATAAGCTAATCCACTTTTAGTTTTGCTAGCTCCTTTTGTAAGTTCTTTCATGGCTTCTTGACTTTTCTTTTCTTTTTCAAGATTTATTGCTTTAGTTTTTTCTTGTTCTGTAGAAAATATTGTTACTGCATTAAACGCTTTAGCATCTGACCCTTCTCTTATAATAGTTATTGTGTTAATAATATCATCTTGAACTATTGAATTAACAACATCCATTCCCTCTGTAACATGTCCAAACACTGAATGCTTCCCGTCTAACCAAGGTGTTTCTTTGTGAGTAATAAAGAACTGAGAGCCATTTGTTGCAGGACCTGAATTTGCCATAGATAGTATGCCTTCTCTATCGTGTTTTAATTCTGGATGAAACTCGTCAGCAAATTTATATCCTGGATCTCCAGAGCCACTTCCTTCTGGACAACCTCCTTGAATCATAAATTCATTTATTACTCTGTGAAATTTAAGTCCATTGTAATATGGTTCTCCAATTTCTTTATGATTGTTTTTCATGTCACCTTCAGCAAGAGCGACAAAATTTGCTACAGTAAGTGGAGTTTTTTCGTACTCAAGTTTAATTAATATATTTCCTTTACTTGTGTTAATTTTAGCATACATACTATTTTCTGATTTTTGGTTTTGATTAAATTTAGTTGAGTTATTATTCTTAAATATATTCTGTGAGAAAACACCAAGAGTAAAGGTGCAAATTAATGTTATTAATGTTATTTTTTTCATAGTTTGGTTTAGTTTTTTAATTCATTTTTATATTTAATTATTATTTTTTCTAATTTTTTAATTGTTTCATTAATAGATACTTGTGATATACCACCTGAAGCATTAGTGTGACCTCCTCCTTGAAAGTATTTACTTGCTATTTCATTAACTTTAAAATCACCTTTAGAACGTAATGAAAGTTTCACAATACCTTCTTTTTCAGCTATGAACGTTGCAAATTTAATTCCTTTAATAGATAAAGCATAATTAACAAATCCTTCAGTATCTCCAGATTTAAACTTAAAAGCATCTAATTCTTCTGCTGATAACGAAATAATTGCACTATTATTTTCTTTATAAATCAATAATTTGTTATTTAAACAGTAACCTAATAATCGTATTCTGTTTTCAGAAGAATTATCATAAATTAAATCATGAATTTTTGAATTGTCTACTCCAAGTGAAATTAACTGTGCTATAATTTCATGTGTCCTAGCTGATGTGCTAGAGTATTTAAAACTACCTGTATCGGTCATAATACCAACATAAATACACTCAGCTATTGATATGTCAATAAGATTGTCTAATTGCATTTCTTTTAAGATTTCATATACTAACTGAGCTGTAGAACAAGATTTAGTATCACTAAAAATAATATCTGCTATATTTAAATCAGGATCCTGATGATGATCAATTAGTACCTTTTTAGCATTTGAATTTGATATTGCATCTTTAAAATTTCCAATTCTACTTAAGTTATTAAAATCTAACATTATAATTAAGTCAGAATCATTTGATATTTTATTTGAAAACTGTTCGTTGTCTTCAAATACTACAACCTTCTCATTACCTGGCATCCAATGAAGAAAATCAGCGTAATTATTTGGCACAATTAAGTGTACATTATGTCCCATTTTCTCCAAAATATGCAAAATTGCGAGAGAAGATCCCATTGCGTCACCATCAGGGCCTTTATGAGTTGTAATAACAATCTTTCTCTTGTTTGAAAGCAGTTTTTTAAATATTAATGCGTTTTCCTTCATTTCTTTGCAAAAATAGCAAAAGAAATAAGAGTTATTTTAATTAAAGTTTTAATTTTGTGAACTTAAATTTAAATAAAAAAAATGGGAAATATTACATTTACAATGATAAAACCTGAAGCTGTTGAAGCTAACAATATTGGTGGAATTATAAGAATGATTGAAGATGATGGTTTCAGAATAGTTGCACTTAAAAAGGTTCAACTTTCTAAGCAAAGAGCAGGTGAATTTTATGCTGTACATAAAGAAAGACCATTTTATCAAGAACTTGTTGATTATATGAGTGGCGGTCCAATTATTGCTGCTGTTCTTGAAAAAGATAATGCTGTTGCAGATTTTAGAGAATTAATTGGTGCAACAAATCCAGCAGATGCTGCTGAGGGAACAATAAGAAAGATATATGCTACATCGCTAGCTGAGAATGCGATACATGGGTCAGATTCTGATGATAATGCTAAAATTGAAGCCAATTTTCATTTCTCTAGCGAGGAAAGATTTTAAACTTTGATTTGGTAATACTGGATAAAAGCCTCCTTAACTGGGGGCTTTTGTCGTTGATAGCTTTTATTCACTTATTTTAATATAATGTTAGTAATTATTTTTTTACCTAATTGTTTATTAATCTCAGTTATAAAATTAGATTTATTATAGCTTAGTTCATTTCTAACTACAGCTGATTTTAGCTTAACGTGTAGAGTGTCTTTATAAATCTTTTGTTCAATTACATATTTACATAATTGTTCGCCAATAATTTCATTCCAAATTTCTAATGCATCAAGTTTATCAAGTTTTTCTGAAAGTTTAGGATTCTTCATTAATTTCCTAATAATATCGCCAACCTTTCTATTATTGTTTCCTCTCATCTGATACTTCTCCGTTTTTGATATTAAAGATATCAAATGTTATTTTTGCTTTGTTTAATATTGCTTCGCTTCTTTCTTTGTGCGTGTCAGTTATAAATACTTGTCCAAAGACTTTCTTGTTAACAAGACTAATTAGCTTAAGAATTCTATTATCGTCAAGTTTGTCAAATATATCATCTAATAGAAGAATAGGATTAAATCCAATTTTTTTCTTGATGAACTCAAATTGAGCAAGTTTAAGTGCAATTAGAAATGACTTTTGTTGTCCTTGAGATCCAGTAGTCTTAACTGGATGATTATTCATTGTAAATATAATATCATCTTTGTGTATACCTACTTGAGTAGATCTGCTAATTCTGTCTTTCGTCCTACTTTTAAATAGTAGATTACTAAATGTGTCTTCATTTAACTGTGACTTATATTCTAAATTGACAATCTCTTTACTGTTTGATATTTCTAAGTAGTACTTATTAAATACAGGTGTTAGTTCAACAAGAAAACTCTTTTTCTCTTGATATATTGTATTGCCTAATTTAATTAATTTTTCATCATATATTTCTAATGAAATATCATCAAAATAATTTTTCTCATCAAATTGCTTTAAAAGAGCATTTCTTTGTTTTAATAATTTATTATAATTAATTAATGATTGTAAATAAGTTTGTTTGAATTGAGCTATACTTATGTCTAAATATTTTCTTCTGACTTCACTACCTTCTGTTATAAGATTTGTGTCTGTTGGAGATATAATGATTGTTGGGAACTGTCCAATATGTTCAGAAAATCGGGTATATTTCTTATTGTTTTTCTGTACTTTTTTAGTTTCACCACTTTTAAAATTGCATTGTATTTCAGAAATATTTTCATCTTTAGTGAAAGAGCCTTTGATCATGAAATATTCTTCATCAAATTTTATGTTTCTATTGTCAATATGATTAAAATAGCTTTTAGTATTAGATAAATAGTATATTGCATCTAAGACATTTGTTTTCCCAGATCCATTATCTCCAACGAAGCAATTAACAGCTTTATTAAAGATAAATCTGCTTTCAGTATGATTTTTAAATTGGTTAAGCTGTAATTTTTTTAAAAACAAAATCGTCTATATTGGGTATTTATTTTCTATTACAATAATCTGATTGATAAAAACATATTGGTTTTTAAAAAATCCTATATTTGCATTCCAAAAATAATATTAAAATGGCAAATAAAAACAAAACTGAGGAACAATTTGCGCACGTAGAGGAAGCACTTAGTAAAACTGAACAATATATTTTCGATAATCAGAAAAGTTTATTAACTATTCTAGTAGCAATTGTAGGTCTTATTGCTCTTTTTAGTGTCTATCAGAACTTTTATATTGCTCCTCTAGAGAAAGAGGCGCAAACTGAGATGTATTTAGCAGAATTAGCATTTCAGAAAGATTCTTTCGAACTTGCGCTAAATGGTGCAGATTTGCAATTTTTAGGTTTTGTTGACATATCATCAGATTATAGTTCAACAAAAGCTGGGATGTTAGCTAATTATTATGCTGGTCTATGTTATTTAAATTTAGCAGACTATAATAATGCAATTGATTTTTTTGGTAGTTTTTCTTCTGATGATATTATTCTATCATCATTGGCTAGTGGATGTGCTGGAGATGCATATTTAGAATTAGGAGATACTGAAAATGCTTTGAAATCTTATAAAGATGCAACATTATCCAATAATTCCTTTACATCACCAAAATACTTAATGAAAATGGCAATGGTTCACGAGATGAATGAAGATTATTCTAGTTCATTAGAAATATATAATAAGATTAAATCTGATTACATAGATTCTAGAGAAGCGAAAACAATAGAAAAATTTATTGCTCGAGCAAAAAGTAGATAGCATGGCTACTAAAAATACAAATCTTTCTTTTTTTGCAAGTGAAGATGTTCCAAAATGTGATTCGTTATCTTTTGGTATAGTTGTTTCTGAGTGGAATAAATCAATAACAAGTAGTCTCTACAAAGGTGCGTATGATACTTTAATTGAATGTGGTGTTTCAATTGATAATATTTCAACATATAATGTTCCTGGAAGTTTTGAACTTGTTTTTGGCGCTAAAATTGCAGCTAAAAGCAAACCAAATGCTATTATTTGTTTAGGTAGCGTAATTAAAGGAGAAACAAAACATTTTGATTTTGTATGTAACTCTGTGTCTTTAGGTCTTAAAGATTTAAATGTTCATTTTGATATACCTGTTGTTTTTGGTGTTTTAACTGATAATAATATGGAACAAGCTATTAGTCGCTCTGGCGGGAAGAATGGTAATAAAGGTGTGGAAGCTGCTATTACTGCAATAAAAATGGCAGTTTTAAATCTTTAAATATTTTTTTTGCTTTTGTTTTTTAAGAGACAATTTTTTTTAAGTTTGCAACCCAATAATTTGGTCTCGTAGCTCAGCTGGATAGAGCATCTGCCTTCTAAGCAGACGGTCACAGGTTCGAATCCTGTCGAGATCACCACTAAACCCTTACATCTTGTGAGGGTTTTTTATTTATTCGACATAAAATTACTTATTAAATAATGAAAGTGATGTACGCCTTTTTCCATTTTAGGTGAGAATCTTCCACTCTTGTAAAATCGGGATTCTATTCCTTTTTGAACTTGCTGAACAATTTCCTCATCCTCAAGTTCTACTTTGTCTAAATCAGCTCCTGCCCCAGTATTTAATTTTGATTCATCCCAAACATATGATCTGAATACTACGTTTGTTTTATTTACAGAAACAGGCTTGATTATATTCACGGATAATCCCCATGGATAAAAGTTAAGCATTAAATTTGGATATAACCAAAAGTAATATGCTGCAATATTTTTTCCATAGTCTATTGATGATTTTGGCAGATTAAAACATATATCATCTTCTGATGCTATTCCTAATTGTAAAATAGAGTATTTATTAACTTCTACTTCATAGTTATTAAAATCTAGTACATCATTTAAATCCTTATGAATAAATGGAATATGAAATCCTTCTAAGTAATTATCACAATATAATGCCCAATTTGCATTTACGGAATAATTCTTTGATAATTCTTTTCTAAATTTAAACTTTTCAATTGGCATCCATCCTATTCTTTCCTCAATTTCAGTAAATAGTTCAGAAAATTTAAATTTTGGATCCAAAGATGAAAAAATAAATTGTTTCCACTTTGAGGTGGGGATTTCTGGCAAATTGTCATCATTACTTGGGAAGTTTTTCATTCCATCAGTTGCTGGCATAAACTTAAACTTACCACATGTACTAAATTGCTTTCCGTGGTACCCGCATACAATGGTATTCTTTATTTTTGATGGTTTATTTATTAGAATGTTACCTCTATGTGTACAAACATTAGAAAAACAATTAATTTTTCCTTTATTATTTATTAATACTAATCTTTCTGGTATTATATTATCTAGAAATTGGAATGGTTGAGCCTCACGATCTTGTTGAAGCATTGTGTCATCTGAAATAAACTGCCAGCTATTAGCAAATATTTTTTCAATTGAATCATTAAAATTTGTCTTTGATGTATAGAATCTTCCGCTTAACGTTTTTGCTTTACAAATATCTAAATCTATCTTTTTCATATTGTAAATTTATAATAAATAAAAAAATCCTAACGAATATGTTAGGATTTTTTGCGGAGAGAGAGGGATTCGAACCCCCGGTACATTGCTGTACAATGGTTTTCAAGACCACCGCATTCGACCACTCTGCCATCTCTCCGATTGCGGTCTGCAAAAATAGAAATACTTACTTAACCACAAAATATTTTCTTTATTAAAAAAATACTTCGCTTATATTGTTTTTTTAACTTAGCACTTTCTTTAGATATTAAATTTTATGAAAAAAATTCTTCTTTGTTTCTTATTGATTTCATCTATAGTGCATTCTCAAGATATTAAATCTTACATTACTAATGCAACTTTTAATTCACAAGAAGGTTCTTTTGTTGAGTTGTATATTGCTTTTGATGCTAATTCACTTTTTCTTGTGCCTTCAAATAATTCTTTTTTTGCTAAAATTGATGTTAATATAGAGATCAAAAATGATGATATAATTGTGTATTCAGATCATTATATTTTGAATAGTCCATTATTTGATTTGCAAATGGATAATGATGTTTTTTTCTTTGATCAACAGAGAGTATTACTTAGTGATGGTAAGTATGATATTAGCGTTTCTGTTTTTGATGTATCGAATGTTGAAAAGGTAAATGTATATTCAGATTCTATTTCAATTAATTATACAGAAAAGTTATCTATTTCAGATATTCAACTTATTTCAGATTACAATAGAGATACTATTGAAAGCCAATTAAGTAAAAGTGGTATGTTAATGACACCATTTGTTTCTAATTATTATCCTCAAAATATTTCAGATTTATCTTTTTATTTTGAAGTATATAATTCTAAAAATATTTCATCTAATAAATATATCTTAAATAGTTATATTGAAACTTTTGATCGTAATATTCCTCTTTTTGATTTTAATAAATTACAAAGAAAGACTAGCGAGAATTTTGCTGTGAATTTATTAAGTTTTGATATTACAAATTTAGCTACTGGTAATTATAATCTTGTTTGTGAAATAAAGGATATAAATAATCATTCTCTAATCAAAAAGAAAATATTTTTTCAAAGGAGTAATTCTTTTTCTGGATTTAAAAACAACAATGATATATATGCCGTATCAACAATTGGTACGTTTGCTGAATTTATTACAGATAAAGCGCAACTTAAGTTATTTATTGATTATCTCTATCCAATTAGTACGCCTGATGAAAATATATTCGCTCAGAATCAGATTAAAAATAATGATGTTGATTTAATGCAAAAATATTTTTATAATTTTTGGGTGAATCGAGATCCAAAAAACCCTGATTTAGCTTGGAATGAATATCACAATAAAGTTAAGTCTGTCAATTCTGATTTTAAAAATTTTAGAATTCAGGGGTACCTTACAGATAGAGGAAGAGTTTATCTTCAGTATGGAGCACCAAATAGTATGCATAAAGTAGAAAATGCATCCTCCACCTATCCATATGAGATTTGGCACTATTATAAATTAAATAATCAGTCTAATAAAAAATTTGTTTTTGTAAATGCTGATTTTGCAACTAATGAATATAGGCTTGAATATTCTAACGTGTATGGCGAGGTAAGTAATTCAGAATGGCATGACAAAATTAATTACGATAACAAGCCTACTTTTGGAGATGATTTTAATAATAACTACATAAATCCAAGATAAGATAATTAATTGTTATGATTTCTAGAATCTTTTATTATTTTTTTATTATCCCAATCTCTCTTCTGCCTCACAGTTTTCTCTATATTATATCTGATGTTCTGTATTTATTAATTTTTAGAATTTTAAGTTATAGGAAAATGATAGTTTTTGAAAATTTGAAAAATTCATTTCCAAAAAGAAGTAAGGATGATTTAAAGAATATCATGAGTAAATTTTATCACCATCTATGTGATCTTATTGTTGAAAGCTTAAAAGGCTTTACAATTTCTGAAAATGAGCTTAAAAAACGTTTAATTGTTAGAAATCCAGAATTAGTTAATACATATGCTGAGAATGGTCAGAGTATTATTCTTGTTGGTGCACATTACAATAACTGGGAGATAGTTGCACAAACTCTTGGTATTTACTCTAAGCACAAATGCATTGGCATATATAAGCCTTTGAGTAATAAATTTTTAAATAAGAAGATTTATGAATCAAGGTCAAAGTTTGGTATGGGGTTAGTTTCTATGAAAGAAAGCAAAAGTTCTTTCATAGATGATGGAATACCTAAAGCTGTTATATTTGGTTCTGACCAAAACCCTTCAAATCCAAAAAAGGCATATTGGTTAAAATTTCTAAATCAAGATACTGGAGTTCTTTTTGGTGCTGAGAAATATTCAAAAGATAACAATTGGCCAGTCATTTATGCTACTATAAATAAAATAAAAAGAGGGTTCTATGAAGTTGTATATTCTCTTGTTACTAATAATCCCAAGGATGAACCTTATGGTAAAATAACTGAAGACTTTACAAAATTAATTGAAAACGATATAGTAAATAATCCACAATATTGGTTGTGGTCACATAAAAGATGGAAACACAAAAGATAAAAACTGCATTAGTAATTCTAAATTGGAATGGTAAAAATTGGTTAGAAAAATTTCTACCAAATATCCTAATTTTTAGTAAAGATGTAAATATTTTCCTTGTTGATAATGCTTCATCAGATGATTCTGTCTCTTTTGTTGAAGAGTATTATAATAAGGTTACTATAATTTCAAATAAGATTAATTGTGGTTTTGCTAAAGGTTATAATAATTCACTTAGATATATTAATGCAGAATATTATATATTATTAAATTCAGATATTGAAGTTTCTAAAGGCTGGATTTCTCCTTTAATTAAATTAATGGATGCAGATATTAATATTGCTGCATGTCAGCCAAAAATATTAGATTTTAACAATAAAGAATATTTTGAATATGCAGGAGCATCAGGAGGTTATATTGATAATTTAGGTTACCCATTTTGTCGTGGTCGGATATTTGATAATATTGAGAGAGACAATGGTCAATATAATGATAAAGCTGAAATTTTTTGGGCTACTGGAGCATGTATTGTTGTTAGGTCCTCTGTGTTTTGGGAAGTAAATGGTTTTGATGAAGATTTCTTTGCTCATCAAGAAGAGATTGATTTATGTTGGCGGCTTAAGAATAATGGCTATAAAATAATGGTTGAGCCCAAATCTTTTGTATATCATGTTGGAGGTGGAACTTTAGCTGTTGGATCACCTTTAAAAACTTTTTTAAACTTTAGAAATAACTTATTTATGCTTTTTAAGAACCTAACTTTAAACCAACTGCTATATGTTTTGCCATTAAGACTAATTCTTGATGGAATTGCAGCCATTACATTTCTCCAAAAAAATAATGGTATATCTCATTTCTTTTCTGTAGCAAAGGCACATTTCTCATTTTACTATAAAATTTTTGATTTAATTAAAAAAAGACGTAATATCAAACAAATGAAAAATTTAACTGCTAAGATGCCATGGTCTATATTATTGAAAAATAAAATACAAGGAATAAAGATTTTTTCGAGGCTTAACTAATTTTTTTTTCTAAAGACTCTAGTGCAGCTGTATAAGATCCAAGTCCTAACCCACAAATTATTGCTTTACAACTTTGTGAAATCAATGATTTTTTTCTAAATTCTTCTCTGGAGTATATGTTGGAGATATGAACTTCAATAACAGGTGTGCTAATACTTGCAATTGCATCTGCCAGAGAAACAGATGTATGCGTATAGCCACCCGCATTTAAAATAATTAAATCAAATGAAAATCCGACTTCATGTATTTTATCAATTAATTCACCTTCTATATTGCTTTGATAATAATGAATTTTATATTCGTCAAAATCACTTCTTAATTGAATTAAAAAATCTTCAAAAGAAATCTTACCATAAATTGATGTTTCTCTTTTACCTAATAAGTTTAAATTTGGTCCATTAATTATTATTACATTCATACTACAAAAATATATAAATGAGTTGGGAAAGTTCAATAAAAGCCTTCAAATCATACTTAAAGATTGAGCGTTCACTTTCTGATAATTCTATCGTTGCGTATACTAGAGATATAAAAAAGTTTGCTGATTATGCAATTAATTTAGAGCTAAGTGAATCAAAAATAGAAAGAAATGATATTAGTAATTTTTTAGTGTTACTAAAAAAGAGTAATATCTCAGCAAGATCACAAGCTCGGATTATTTCTGGTATTAAAGCTTTTTATAAGTATTTGATATTAGAAGACTATATAAAATATAATCCCACTGACCTTGTTGAAAGTCCAAAAATTGGTTTTAGACTACCCGACACATTATCATTGATTGAAATTGACAAACTTATTTCGGCTATTGATTTAAGTCAACAACATGGGGAAAGAAATAGATCAATTTTAGAGACATTATATAGTTGTGGCCTTAGGGTAAGTGAGTTAATAAATTTGCAGTTATCAAATATTAATTTTAATGAGAATTATATTAAGGTAACTGGAAAAGGAAATAAACAACGACTTTCTCCAATTAGTGGCAAAGCATTAAAGTATTTATCAATATACATTAATGAAGTCCGTATTCATTTAGACATTAAAAAAGGTAATTCAGATTTTGTTTTTCTTAATAATAGAGGTGCAAAATTATCTAGAGTTATGATTTTTTTAATTATTAAAAAATTAGCAGAAAAAATTGGCTTAAATAAGAAAATCAGTCCTCATACTTTTAGACATAGTTTTGCAACACATTTGATTGAAGGAGGAGCTGATTTAAGAGCTGTTCAGGAAATGCTCGGTCATTCAAGTATTACTACTACTGAGATATATACACATCTTGATAATGATTATTTAAGAAGTAATATTATCCAATTTCATCCAAGAAGTTAATGCATATAAAGCATAATATAATAAAGATGTATTTTCTTAAAGGAGTATTATGGTTTATGCTATCTATGCCTATTATTATCCTTTTTTTTAAAGAGAATGGTTTATCTCTTACAGAAATAATGGTCCTACAAGGTGCATATTCGCTTACAGTTGCATTATTTGAAGTTCCATCAGGATATTTGGCTGATTTGTTTGGAAGAAAAGCTTGTATTGTGTTTAGTACCATTTTTTCATTTGTTGGTTTTCTTTTTTTCTGTTTTTTTAGTGGTTTCTATTATTTTCTTATAGCTCAGATTTTAGTAGGTTTTGCTGGAAGCTTAATTTCTGGTAGTGACAGCGCTTTAATTTATGATACACTTTTACAAACTAATAATAAAGATGATTATGCTAAGATTGAAGGAAGAAACTATGCTATTGGAAATTTTTCGGAAGCAACTGCTGGAATCTTTGGTGGCTTTCTTGCTGTGTCATCTATTTACCTTCCTGTTTATGTTCAGACAGCATTTATATTTTTGAGTATTCCTATTGCATTTACATTAGTTGAGCCAGAAATTAAAAATATTACAAGTAGCAAAAATTCTTTGCAATCTATTTTTATTTTAGTAAAATCTACTCTTCTTGAGAGCTCAAAACTAAGATGGCTTATTGTCTACTCTTCCGCTATGGGTGTTGCAACCTTATCAATGGCTTGGTTCTCTCAGCCCTTTTTTATTGCTATTGACTTACCATTAGTTTTATTTGGTATTTTTTGGGCTCTTCTTAATTTTTCATCTGGAATTAGCTCTTATAATTCTCATTATTTTTCAAATAAATTTAATTATAAGAGTTTGATTTATTTTTCGGTAATTATGAGTTTATCTTTTTTTCTTTTAGGATCTTCGATTATTAGTTATGGTCTATTCTTTATTTTTATAATTTATTTTTTAAGAGGAATAGTTACTCCTATTTTAAGAAATGAAATCAATAAAATTACTTCATCTAATATTCGTGCTACAGTCTTATCAGTTCGTAGCTTTATTATTCGTGTTTCATTTGCAATACTCGCTCCAGTACTTGGCTTTATTGCAGAGCATAATTCTTTGTCAATTACTTTTTATTTTTTAGCTGTCGTTGTAGGTTTTTCAACATTATTATCTGCATTTAAACTCAATAAATTAGAATAAACTCTTTATGTTTGCTAAATGGAAAGATTAAAAGAGAAATGGGGTATAGCTTCTAATTTTCAGCTTGTAATTATATTCATTGTATTTTCTGTTACTGGCTCACTTTCTCTTTTGGTTTCAGGACCTTTGCTTGATTTTTTATGTATTAAACAAGATTTATTTTCGCCTTATATTTTTTGGCCTCTTAGAATTTTAATTGTCTTTCCAATTTATCAGCTACTCATTTTAATTGTTGGCACGTTATTTGGTCAATTTAATTTTTTCTGGTCTTTTGAAAAGAAAATGCTTTCTAGAATTGGACTTAAAAAATTTATTGAAAAATAGTTATTTATTATCTTCACCTCTTAAACCTATATTAAAAATGAAATTGATCATATCTTTAGCTACTCGTTTATTACCTAGACATTATTTGCAACATGTTTCACATTTTTTCCTAAGGATATTTTCTCTATTTTTAAGAGGTGATAAATTTGAAGATCCAATAAATGGAATAAAATATAGAAAGCTACTTCCTTATGGCAGATTAAAATCACGAGAAAATGCTATTGCTCCTGATAGTATGAGTTTAGAGAGACATAGATTAATGTGGTTATTTATAAAAGAGAAAACAAATTTATTTTCTGATAATTTAAAGTTTTTACATATTGCACCAGAGTATTGTTTCATAAACATATTTAAGAGAATGAAGAATTTAGATTATACTACAGGTGATTTAATTTCTCCTTGGGCTGATGTAAAGATGGATGTTCATGATATTCCTTTTAAAGATAACTCTTTTGATGTTGTTATTTGTAATCATGTTTTAGAGCATGTAGATGATTATAAAATTGTTATGAAGGAGTTTTATAGAGTAATGAAAACTGGTGGTTGGGGAATATTTCAAGTTCCAATAGATACTCATAATAATCATACTATTGAAGACAAGAAAATTGTTGATCCTAAAGAAAGAGAGCGTTTATACTGGCAATCTGATCATCTTAGACTATTTGGACTTGATTATGGTAAAAAACTAGCTGATGCTGGCTTTAAAGTAACAGAAAGTGATTTTATAAATGAAATTGGTGCTGATTTGGTAGAAAGATATGCTTTACCAAAAGGTGAAATAGTTTATTTTTGCACAAAATAATTTAATAGTATGAAAAAATTAATAGTAATTCTCCTAATTTCCGCTAACATTTCATATTCTCAAACACTAAACGATTTAAGTTTTGGTACTGATTCAACATTTGATGTAATTAGTTGGAATATTGAATGGTTCCCAAATTCTAATTTAACTGCTGATTATGTTGAAACAATTTTAACGCAACTAAATGCTGATGTTTATGCATTGCAAGAAATAGATGATACTACCCTCTTTAAACAGGTGATTTCAAATTTACCTCAATATGAGTGTTATTTTAAAAGTAGTTATTATGGTGGTCTTACCTATGTTTATAATGTAAATACTGTTCAAGTTAATTCAAAATATGAAATTTATTCATCACAACCTTTTTGGAATGCTTTTCCAAGAAAGCCTCAGGTACTTGATATTAATTTTAACGGAGATAATTATATTATTATAAATAATCACTTTAAATGTTGTGGTGATGGTTATTTAGACATTAATGACTCAGGTGATGAAGAAAACAGAAGGATGCAAGCTGTATCACTTCTAAAGGACTATATCGATAATAATTTTAATTCAAAGAAAGTTATTTTACTTGGAGACTTAAATGATATCTATACAGATCAAACAAGTAATAATGTTTTTCAAGCTTTGATAGATGATAATATTAATTATCTTCTTACTGATCTAGAAATTGCTCAATCCAATAATTTAAATTGGTCTTATCCAACTTGGCCCTCTCATCTTGATCATATTATTATTACTAATGAAATCTTTAATGATTTTCAAAATTATAATTCTTTAATTCAAGTTATCAAAGTTGATAGCTTTATGAATAGTTGGAATAATTATGAGCAAAATGTTACAGACCATAGACCTGTAGGTTTAAAGTTAAATTTTAGTAATTTAACTCCAATAATAGAGAATAATAATAATTTTAAAAAAAAAAGTAAGATTGATATAATGGGAAGAAACATAAAAAATTTAAACTCTTCTGGATTAATTTTTAATATTGATGAATCTGGTGATGTTGAGAAGTATATTTATTACTAATACTTAATATATATAATCTTCTTTGTTTTAAAAAAATCTTCAGAAAAATAGTTGCTTATATTATAGCTTTCATGAGAAATATTCTTCATCTCTTTTGACAGATCCCCACCCTTTAAAGAAATAATTCCATTTTTAATTTCATTAATATGATTATTTTTTATTTTTCCTTTAGAAATCATCTTAAAATCCTTCATGTTCGTTACTGCCCTACTTACAATAAAGTCAAATTTTGAATCAATTTCTTCTGCCCTAATATGTCTTGTTAATACATTCTTTAGTTTAATTGATTCACATATTCTATTTACAACCTTGATTTTTTTTCCAATACTATCCACAAGTAAAAAATTAACTTCTGGAAATAGTATAGCTAGTGGTATTCCTGGAAAACCTCCTCCTGTTCCAATATCTAAAATACTTGTTCCTTTTTTAAAGGAAATAAATTTTGCAATTGATAATGAATGAAGAACATGATTTAAATATAATTCAGAAAGATTCTTTCTTGATATAACATTTATTTTTGAATTCCATTTATTGTAAAGATTTTCAAGATCTTTATACTGATTAATTTGTGTGTCACTTAATGATGGGAAATATTTTAGTATTGACTGCATCAAATACTTTGCCTTAGTCCTGACATAATTTTAAATAGCTGTTCCCTACTTCTATGTAGCTGAGCTTTTACTGTACCAATTGGTATGTCTAACTTTTTAGCTATTTCATCATATGTCATTTCTTTAAAATATCTAAGTTTAACTAGCGTCCTATAGTTTGGTTTAAGGCTATCTACAACTTGCCTTAGCATTGCAATTCTTTGTTTCCTCTCTAACTTTTGCTCTGGATTTAAATCTGATGATTTTAGATCTAGATTTGTTGCTTTACCTTCACTATTTAAGATTATTTTATCAATAGAAATAGTTGATAATTTATTTTTTCTAAGATAGTCAATACAATGGTTACGAGCAACTGTAAATAGCCATGTACTAAATGTATAAATGGGTGTGTATAAGTGTAATTTATTAAATGCTTTGCCTAATGATTCTATTGTTAAATCTTTCGCTAATTCTTTATCATTTACTTTCTCGTAAAGCATAAAATATAATGGGTCTCTATATAGCTTAAGAAGTTCATTGTATGCAGTTGTGTCACCATTTTCAAGAGCAAGTCTAATAAGTTTTAAATCTCTTTCTCCTTTTGCTGTTAATTTACTACTCATCGGCTCCACTTTTTCGGTTTTTTAAACATATTCAATAATACAAAGTTTCCTTGAATTAGTAAATTAAGTATTTCATATATGGGATGAATCCAATATAAATCATATGTGTTTAATTGCTTCATACTTTTAAAATTGATAACATAAGAGGAAAAAATTTTAACAGCTATTAGAATTATTATTAATTTAATTTCAAAATTAATTGCAAAAAGTATAATTATGCCAAACAAAAATAATAACTGACTAATTGGATAAATGGAAAGCAATAGTTTAAACTTCCATTTATACATTGGAGATGTGGATAGGTGTCTTCTTTTTTGGAATACCCACTCATTTAAACTATTTGATACTTCAGATGTGGTATGTGAGTTCGTGTCTATCTCAATTGACACTTTGTTGCCTTCTGATATTTCTTGAATAAATAGGTCGTCATCACCTGAAGGAATATGAATATGACTTGCGAAACCTTTATTGTCAAAAAATAATGATTTCTTGTATGCTAGATTTCTTCCTACCCCCATGTAGGTATGATCTCTTAATGAAAAAGATAAATATTGTTGAGCAACGTTAAAAGTATCATATCTTATAATTTTATTTAGAAAACCCTGTTCTTTTCTGTAACCTCCAAATCCGAGAATAATATCTGATTTGTTAAAATTTCTACTCATTTTTTTTACCCATTCGTTTGAATCAGGTTTGCAGTCAGCATCTGTTAATAGTAGATAATCATTTTTAGCAGTTTTAATTCCTAATGTTAATGCAAACTTTTTGCCTTCACTGTGATTAACAAAATTATCTATATTGACGATATTTAAATTTTTGTGCTTTTTAGCTATACTCTCTAAATATAATAAACTATTATCTGTTGATTGGTCATTTACGACTATAATCTCAAAATTGAAATATTTTTGTGCTAATAAGAGCGGAAGATTTTGTTGTAGATTCTTAATTTCATTTTTAGCACATAAAATAATGGATATAGGTTGGTTAAAGTCTTTTAAATTATTTTTGTAATTATTAAGGTTTATGAAAAAGAAAAAGTAATAAAAAACAATAACAATTAAACTTGTAAGTGTTAATGTAAAAATTAAATTTTCAAATAAATAAGAATAAATATATAGGTCTTCCAATATTTAAGATTTTAAATAATCTATAATATTCTTCTCTACTCTATTAACTACATCATTGACATCTTCTTTAACAAATTTATCTCCTGTTATATATTCAAATAACTCAATATATCTGTCAGATACCGATTTGCAATATTCAATTGACATTTGAGGAATTTTTTGACCTTCTTTACCTTGAAAATTATTTTCAATTAACCATTGACGAACAAATTCTTTTGATAATTGTTTTGGTGATTCGCCCCTTGCTATAATATTATTGTATCCTTCAGAATAAAAATATCTAGATGAGTCTGGAGTATGAATTTCATCTATTAAAGTAATTACATTTTCTTTGTCTTTTCCAAATTCATATTTTGTATCAACTAAGATTAAACCCTTCTTTGCGGCAATTTCTGTGCCTCTTTGGAATAATTCTCTTGTATATTTTTCTAATCTTATGTAATCTTTCTCACTAACAATTCCTTGAGATATGATATCCTCTCTACTTATATCCTCATCATGACCTATATCTTCCTTAGTTGTAGGTGTAAGAATGGGTGTTAAGAATTTTTCATTTTCAATCATTCCATCGGGCATTTCAACTCCACATATTTCTCTTTTCCCTGATTTATATTCACGCCAAGCATGTCCTGTTAGGTATCCTCTTATAACCATTTCTACTTTAAACGGAATACACATTTTGCCAATTGTGACACTTGGATCTGGAGTAGCTTCCATCCAATTTGGTACAATATCTGAAGTCGCATCAAGAAATTTTGCCGCAATTTGTGAAAGGACTTGCCCTTTATATGGAATCCCTTCTGGAAGTACATGATCAAATGCTGAAATTCTGTCTGAAGCTACCATCACTAGAGTTTCATTATTTATAGTGTAGACATCTCTCACTTTTCCTTTGTAGAATTTTGTTTGTCCAGGTAGATTAAATTTTGTTTCTTTAATTGTGTTAGTCATCTTTTTTATATTCATTAATTATTTTGGTTACTATATTATGTCTAATTATATCTTTACTATCTAAATGTACAAAACTAATTTCTTTTATTTTATTTAATTTCATTTTAGCATGAGTTAAGCCAGATTTTTTATTTTTAGGTAAATCAACTTGTGTTTCATCTCCAGTAATAATAAACTTAGCAGATTTGCCCATTCTAGTTAAAAACATCTTCATTTGTTGAATTGTAGTATTTTGTCCTTCATCTAATATTACAAAAGCTTTATCTAATGTTCTTCCTCTCATAAAAGCAAGAGGTGCTATTTGAATTGTACCATTATCTATAAAATCATTAAGTTTTTCAATATGAATCATATCAAATAATGCATCATAAATTGGTTGCATGTATGGATCTAACTTTTCTTTTAAATCTCCTGGTAAAAATCCAAGGCCTTCACCAGCTTCAACTGCAGGTCGTGTAAAAATTATTCTCTTAACAGTTTTATTCTTTAATGCTTTTACTGCTAGAGCAACAGCTGTATAGGTTTTTCCAGTACCAGCAGGACCAATTGCAAATATCATATCCTTTTTATCTATTGCTGATTTAATTTTACGTTGATTGTCTGTTCTAGCTTTAATTGTCTTGCCATTTACGCCATGTAAAATTATATCATCTTCATATTTTATTTTATCACTGGATATTGAAGAAACTATTTTTTCTAGACTATTAATGTCTAGTGAATTATAGTGATTAATATGATTAATTATTAATGATAATTTTTCTTCAAAAAACATAATCTTTGATTGACTTCCTTTTACAATTATATTCTCCCCTCTTGAAACAATTTTAATTTCTGGAAATAAGTTCTTAATATTACTAAACAAATTATTATTTGTTCCAAATAATTTTACAAGTTCAAGATTATTAAGACTAATTATTTTTTCACTCATTAGTTAGACCATTCATAGATTTGTTTTATTTTTGAAAATACAAACTAACAAATTTTATATTATTTTATCAATAGGTTTTAATATTAAATGGCGATAATAACTTTAACAACAGATTTAGGTGTTCGTGATAGCTATTTAGCATCTGTTAAAGGAACTATTTACTCGCAGATTGAGGATGTTAAAATTGTTGATATTTCTAATTCAGTTGAACCATTTAACATCCTTCAAGCTGCGCATATTATTCGCAATTGTTACAAAGACTTCCCACTTGGGACAATTCATATAATTAGTGTAGATGATGAGTTAACTTTATTAAAAGAGCATTTAGTTGTTTATGCTGATGGACATTATTTCATTGGTTCAGATAATGGACTGTTTTCTTTGATCTTTAATGATATTCTTCCAGAAAAAATATTTAGACTAACTATGTCATTAACTACTAATTGCATGACTTTCTCTGCAAAAAATATTTTTGCTCCTGCAGCTTGCCATCTTGCAAGAGGTGGCACTTTGGAAATTATTGGAGTTCCTATTGATTGCTTTGAAACAAAGAAGATAGCTTTAAAGGCTGTTATTGAGCCTGATATGATTAGAGGCTCTGTAGTTTACATTGATTCTTATGGTAATGCTATTACTAATATCAAAAAAGATAAATTTGAATATATAAAGAGAGATAGATCTTTTAGAATTATTTTTGGAAGAGAAGATGAAATAATATCTAAGATATCAGACAAATATAGTGATGTAACAACCGCAGAGAAATT
>Ga0209374_1001116_pt1 | contig 27374 bp, 28 predicted proteins | sample SaaInlLV_DNA_10m_FD_184683 | JGI IMG/M metagenome (GOLD analysis project Ga0209374, IMG submission 184683) | Marine microbial communities from expanding oxygen minimum zones in the Saanich Inlet - SI075_LV_DNA_10m (SPAdes) (version 2) | ecosystem: Environmental > Aquatic > Marine > Unclassified ... | reverse complement strand
GAAATCTCAGTCGCATTCGCAAGGACAATCATCATAATACTGGGCGGAATGATGCCTCCAATGGTGGAGCTAACGCCCGTAACAGCAGCAGAAAACGCAGGGGGATATCCGGCCTTTTTCATAGCAGGCAACACCAATGCACCCACTGTAGCCGTATCAGCTACAACCGACCCATTCATTCCCGCAAAAAACATACTGACGAGCACATTGACTTGCGCCAAACCACCGCGCAACCGACCAATCAGTGCTCTGCTCAATGAAACGAGGCGATCGGTAATCGTTGCACTTGTCATTAACTCACCCGTCAACATGAAGAAGGCAATCGCAGTTAATGGCACTGAATCAATTGCGTTGAACATTTGACTGGGAATTAAGACAAGAGGTACGGCGTCGGTGATCAAAATATAAAAGAAAGGTATTAAGATTAAAGTAAAACCGATTGGCGCACCACAGAGGATTAGAAACAGCAGTATGCCAAGTAGGAAGATGCTTTCCATGGTTACTCACTTATAGTTCTTTTGTGAAAGAAAAGACCATCTAGGACCACTTGGTAGCCTAAATGATCTTTTCACAATATTGTAGGTGAACGAGTTACAGAGCGCCAGCTTTTTCGAGCTGAGCAACAAAACCATCCATTCCTTGCTCTAGAAGAACTCTTCTGGCGACATCAGGTTCAAACGTGCCCTTTGCATCTAACCAAGCACCGATCGCGCCTTCTCTCCACTTCGATAACTCTACCTCGGTTGGGGTGTACCACTCGATCGCAGACGCTTTGATGGCATCTTCTCCATTCTTGATCCAGGCGTTATCTAACTGGTTTACTTTTTCTCCATAGGCATCGGCGGCTTCGTGCAACCACTCCTTTTCTTGCCCAGATAGCGCATTATATTGCCCGGCATCCATGGCAAGAATATTTCCAGACCACATACCACCTATTTCCGTAAAATACTTTGCCACTTCATGAAGTTTCGCTACGTGCTGCCAAGGACTGGCAACATATTGACCCTCAACTACACCCGACTGAAGACCTTGATATAATTGGCTCCAATCGTAAGGTGTGGGAACAGCGCCCCAATTTTTAACAAGCATGAACTCAACTGGACTTTTAGTAGTACGCCACTTGAGACCTTTCATATCCTCAGGAACGTGGATCGATTTGGTTGCATTCCCAAGCTGCCTAAAGCCACCGCTCGAATACACAGAAAGGCAAATGTGGCCCGCATTCTCGAGGGCAAGTTTGCACTGTCTTTCTGCCAGCCAATCATTTGATATTCGCTTAGCGTCTTCGAGTGATTTAAAGATGAAGGGCAAATCAAAAATTGCTAACTCTGATCCGAAATTCCCATAATTCGCAGTAGAACTGGTCCACAGCGCTATAAGTCCTTGGTTGGCTTGTTCTCCGCATTTCTGTTCGGCGCATAAACTTCTTTGATAGTGCGGTTCGACCCGCATCATTCCACCGGACGCTTTTTCCATGGCCGGTATCAGCGCCTGATCTATGGCATCCCCAATCGGCATCCCCAATCTGCCAGTCGTCCCAAGTTTCAGCACCTTCTCAGCGCTGGCGCCCTCAACGCTACATAAAAGGGCCACAGCGGCCGCTGCCGCTTTCCACACGTAGTTATTTTTCATTTCTCGCTCCTTTTCAGCACAGCTCCGAGTTGGCTTTTTGAAAACGCGCAACACTACAAATCTGCTACTGCTCCATAGATGACACAGAGCGATCTATGAGAAAGGTACAGATCATTCTAATAGTAGGGACAGAATTGTATGTACTGCACATTTGTTCCATCAAAATATCCGCATCGTAGTCTGGATTATGGCTAATGGTACTGGATTCATGGTTTCAAATGGCCAGATTCGCCCACACCCAGGGTCACACATGTCAGTAAAACCAAAATCTGTCCCTATAAATTGCTAATTTTGCTCCTTACACGGATGATTATTATTTAGATAGTTCATCTGTGGTGGCGGTCTGAATGTTAAGATACAAGCTGGCCGATACACAAAAGAACAGGTACAAGTTTAGAAAGACCAGTATGACGCCGATAAAACCTTTTTATTTAGATATCCCCGATGAAACGATAGCACATATCAAGTCGCGGGTCGCGGAGTATCCTTGGCATGAAATGCCCGATGATGGCGGGTGGGATTACGGCGTCAATATGAATTATCTTAAAGAGTTTTGTGCCTATTGGGCCAAGGACTATGATTGGCAAAAGCACCAGACTGCTATCAACCGTTTTTCCCACTTCAAGGCCCCGGTCGATGGTATTGATCTGCACTTTATCCATGAAAAAGGCAGCGGTGATAACGCAACACCTTTAATTATCAGCCATGGATGGCCCGGTACAATCGTTGAATTTCTGGATTTTATCGATCTGCTGGCGCATCCTGAAAAATACGGAGGTGATATCGATGACGCCTTTGATGTCGTGGCCCCCTCCCTGCCGGGATTTGGGTTTTCAGGACGCCCGCCACGGCCCTACGGCCCACGGAAAATGGCCCGTGTGTTCAATACGTTGATGACCAAAACGCTGGGATATGACAGCTATGTCGCACAGGGTGGTGATTGGGGGGGCGCCATCTCCAGCTGGCTGGGATATGAACATGCCCCCGCCTGCAAAGCCATCCATATCAACATTTTGACAATGCGCCACAAGGACGGACCACAAACCCCAGAAGAACACCTTTGGGCGGATCAGTTTGAACACGACCAAATCATGGAAAACGGCTACCGCACACAACAGGCCACAAGACCCCAAACCCTCAGCTATGCGATGATGGACAGCCCAGTTGGTGTTGCGGCATGGATTTTGGAAAAGATGAATTCTTGGTCCGACACCGTCGGCAACGACGTCGAGAGCGTCTATACCAAGGATCAGTTGCTGACCAACATCATGGTGTATATCGTCACCCGCACGTTCAACACCGCATCCTGGATTTATTATGGGCGCCGCGAAGAGGGCGGCCGCCTGCTATCGCCAGAGGGCAAAAGAGTAGAGGTGCCAACAGGCTGTGCCCTATTTCCAGCGGAATTGCTGGCATGGCCACCGCGCAGCTATGCCGAACGCATTTATAACGTCACGCAATGGACTGAAATGCCGCGCGGCGGGCATTTTGCGGCCATGGAACAGCCCGACCTGTTGATTCAAGATATTCGGAAATTCGTACGCTCGATCAAATAAGCGCCCAACCCCAAATTAAAGGAGACCGACATGTCAGAGACCAGAGCCTATTTTCACAACATTCGCGATACCGTCACACCAAACACGCAGGCGTTTATCGACGGCCAGTATTGTGATGCCGCCGACGGTGCCAAACTTGAGAACCTGAACCCTGCCACCGGTGAAATAATTGGTACTTTTAGCCATTGTGGCGCCGCCGATGTTGATCGCGCTGTGGCAGCGGCCCGTCGGGTTTTTAATCAGGGGACCTGGTCGCGCGCTGCACCTGAGTACCGAAAAGAAATCCTGTTAAAGCTTGCCGATCTTGTCGAGAAAAACAAAAATGAACTTGCGGTTTTGGAAAGCGTCGATGCCGGTAAAACCATCACCGACTGTTTGCACGAAGTCGGTACTGAGGCCCCTGCATTTTTCCGCTGGTACGCCGAACTTGCCGATAAGACTTTTGGCAAAATCGCGCCCACAGCAGACGATGCGTTGGCACTGATCGTGAAAGAACCAGCTGGCGTAGCTGGTGCCATTCTGCCGTGGAATTTCCCGTTCCTGATGGCGGTTTGGAAAATCGCCCCCGCGCTGGCATCGGGGTGTTCAATTGTTGTTAAGCCAGCCGAGCAGACACCCCTCAGCACACTTAAGCTGGGTGAGTTGGCCATTGAGGCCGGTATCCCCTCCGGCGTTCTGAATATTATTCCCGGCCTTGGCGAAACGGCCGGTCAGGCGATTGGCCTGCACAATGATGTCGATACCGTCTCATTTACCGGCTCAACCGAAGTGGGCCGTCTGTTCATGCGTTATTCCGGTGACAGCAATCTCAAAAGCGTTGGGCTGGAAATGGGCGGCAAAAGCCCGTTTATTGTTTTGGATGACGCTGTGATCAGCGATGATCTGATCGAGCATGCCGCAATGGCGGCGTTCTGGAACGGCGGCCAAAACTGTTCGGCCAACATGCGCCAGATCATAGCCGCGCCTTTGGTTGATGAATTTTTGGATAAAATGCTCAAACGCGTTGATACTTTCAAACTGGGCGATCCGCTTGATCCCGATACAACGATCGGCTCGATGATCACGGCCGAACATAAAGACCGGGTCATGGGCTATATTGCGTCGGGCAAAACCGAAGGCGCTAACCTTGTCGTAGGTGGAGACGTGGACGGGCCCGGCCATTTTGTTGCACCAACCGTTTTTGATGGCGTCACCAACGATATGACGATTGCTAAAGACGAAATTTTTGGTCCCGTGCTTGGGGTTATGGCGGTTAAATCGGCCGAAGATGCTTTGGAAATCGCCACCGATACCGATTATGGCCTACATGCAACAGTGTTCACCCGCGACATTGATAGGGCCATTTCTATGGCGCGCAAACTGCCCTGCGGCACTGTGTCGGTAAACGGATTCTCCGAAGGCGATATAAAGACGCCGTTTGGGGGCTACAAGCAATCAGGCTCGCTGGCTCGCGACAATGGCACAGAAGCCCTCGAGCAATACCTACAGACCAAGACCATCTGGATTGCGACACAAAGCTAGGGGCGAGAGGCGCATCGCGCGTGACGTACACCGTCTTTTTACCAAACATTCAACCAGACATCAGGGGCTGCCATCGCTGCCACCCCTGATGTTCAAATTACCCATTTCAAGGGTCCCGCAATCCGCGGGGATCATAGTTTGAGGTCTTGGTTTGGGATCTGTCGCTTGGAGGTCTCGGGACCTGCAAGACTGCAGGACCGTTTGCAAAAGGCCGCATCTCCCTTGCCAAAAAATTTTCCACCGTGTTAGGCTTGGCGGTAAAAGCCAGTAGTTACAAACCCGACAGCCACACTTGAGACGCACCAGCCAAGGCCTGTGACTGACCAAAAGGATCACCAAATGGATGCTTCCACTCTGTTGTCAACGTCACAAGATATTGGTTCGTCACCAATTGGTAAAAAGGATCTGGTGCGCCGAGCGATCTGCTCAAGAATTATAACCGGTATCTACCGAAAAGGTGACAATGTCCCTTCCTGCCGTGACATTGCAGGACAATTATTGGTGTCTAAAAACAGCGCCTATGAGGCGTATTACGATCTGGTAGGTCTCGGAATTCTTGAAGCACGCAACCGCTCTGGCTTTACCGTTGCGTTGGATATACCCGGGGTCAAAAAACAGCTTCCACCAGACAGTGCTTTGCAGGACGCGCCCCCCAAAAGCACCAAACCACGCCAATTCAATTGTCGATTACCAGCAGCAAACATGCGCGCAAACCAGCCCCAAAACTGGACGCAATACCAGTTTCCCTTTGTCTATAACCAGATCGATACCGAACTGTTTCCCATTGAAGCCTGGCGCGAATGCTCACGTCTGGCACTGGGACGAAAAGCCCTGCCGATATGGACCAGCGAAGCAGTTGACGTGGATTGTCCGGATCTAATTTTTCAGCTGCGTCAAAGGCTACTACACTATCGCGGGATCAACGTGGCCGAAGATGAAATATTGGTCACCGTCGGGGCTCAACACGCACTGTCGATTATCGGCACCCTGTTTGCGGAAGACCCGCGCCCTATCGCCTTTGAAAACCCGGGCTATCAAGAAGCCCGGCACATGTTTCACCTGTACAATAATCAAATCGCCCCTGTGCCTGTTGACATAGGCGGCTTTGACCCAGACCGCCTGCCAGCAGAGTTTAAATTGGCCTATATTACCCCCGGATGTCAGTTCCCGACCATGGTGGTTATGCCCGATGACAGGCGGGTGCGGGTGATCGAAAAAGCGCGTGCCGCAAATGCTTTGGTCATCGAAGATGACTATGAAATCGGGCTGGTTGGTCATGTCAAACTAAAGCCTGCGCTAAAGTCTCTCGACGAGGACGGCACTGTGATTTACGTGGGAAGCCTCTCAAAAACCTTGTCGCCAAGCATTCGCATGGGGTTTATTGTTGCGGATCGCGACATCATCAAATCGGCAAAGACTGTCCGAAGTCTCACTGTCCGGCATCCCCCGAGCATTGTTCAGGAAACGACCGCAATGTTTCTTGCTCACGGGTATCACGACGCGCATATCAAGAACCTCAGAGAAATATACTCCCAACGCTGGCATATCATGCAGGAAGGCATAAAAAAACACTTACCGATGTTTTCACCCGGCGACGCGACGGGGGGCACCTCGTTTTGGCTGACAGGCCCCGAAAATTTTGACGCTGAGGTTTTTGCGAAAAGGCTGCAGCAGCGCGGTGTTTTGATCGAGCCTGGTCATATTTTCTATAATGGTGGTGTAACAAAAAATTCATTCAGAATCGGATTTCCATCCGTGGCTGGCAACAAAATTAACACCGGCCTTCATCACATCAGTGACGAGGCTAAATCTTACCTTGAGACCCTTTAGTCTAACCTCTCGACCTCTGATATCTGGTGCTTGATTTAAAAATTGATAACCCTGACCGTAGGGTAACTTTCCCAGAAACCGCCAGACCTACTGCTTTTCAATAGTGCCACAAATATTGAGGGATTGACCCGATATATTCTTTCCGGCTGACGAACATAAAAACACCGCCTGATTTGCAACACCCTGCGCAGTCACCATCCCCCGCAGCGATGCTTTATTGATGTATTTCTGTTCCATCTCACCATAGGCAACGCCCGGCGTCCGAGCACGCTCAGAGGTAACCGTTTCAATGCGGGGGCCCTCAACAATTCCGGGCAGAAAGGCATTGACGCAGATACCGCTCAGGCCCAACTCAATAGCAAGGCTTTTTAACAAACCGATAATAGCCCATTTAGTTGCGGCATAGGGCGTCCAGTAGGCGTCTCCCAAGCGACCAGCCACGGATGATATGCACATAATTGAGGCATTTTGGGATTTCTAAAGCATTGGAACCGCTCGGTTGGCGCAGCAAAAATGACCGTTTAGGTTAATATCCACCGTGCGGCACCAGTCATCTGCGGCGATTTTCTCGACCCCTGCCTGTCGGGCCTGCGATTCCGGCGCTATTAATCAACACATCAAGCCCACCCAAGTTGGCGTCAACCTTTTCAAACAACCGTGCAACCTGATCTGCCTGCGAAACATCACAGCGGCTTATTCCTCAAGTCCCATGTGTTTGTGCAATCTCATCAAGCGCCGCATCGGCAATATTACAAATATGCAGGCGCGCGCCTGTGTGCAAAGCTCTCGGCAATGACCCGTCCGATACCGCTGGGCCCTGCAGTTACCAGAACACCAAGCTGAAAAGAGTTTTCTGTGTCAGCAGTCATTTTTCCTCACCAAACATTTAAAGTTAAGGTCGTCATCGCCTTTGAGGTCAAGCGGCGCATACACCTCATCGAAGCTGGCGATATCAAGCGACAATCCAGCCAGAATTTCACAAATATTCCTCACCTGACTGGAAGATTGAGCTCGAGGGATTTGAAGGCCCCAAGATTTGGCACAATTTATCCCCAGCCGTAATTAAAACTGACACTGATGCGTTCTTCATCCGCCAGATTTATCGGCACCTCGTGGCGCAACCAGCTTTCCCACAACAAGACATCCCCCACCTCGGGCGCGACATAAATGAAATTCCGCAATTCGTCGCGGGCATTGGCCTTACGCGTTGGCGCGGCCATCATCATCGCCAGGCGCGGATCCTCGAATTTTATCGCACTCGCACCTTCGGGCATTGTGACGTATGTGGTTCCGCTGATCACACTATGAGGGTGCAGATGCGATGTGTGCACCCCCCCGGTGGGCAAGATATTAATCCATAGGGAATCCAGTTTGATTTTCTTGTCACCCAAATCAAACTGCAAATCTTTGGCAAAAGCTGCAACATGTTTATCCAAAACTTTAACAAGATCCTTGAAGGTGGGAAATCGCCAAGCCAGATCTGTCAATGACGCATAACTGGTATAGCCATGATAGTCATTTTTCTCGCACCATTCCTGCCCGGCCTCATCATCATAGGCAATAGAGAGACAAGCGGACTCAAGCTCGGATGCGGCAGGCGGTTTGCCGAATTCGACCAAGGGCGCGCGATAAAGGCGGGTTGCGAAGAGCGATTCAATCTTTGACATGCACTTCTCATACCGCAGCATATCGCCCAAAGCGAGAGGCTCTGTCCCAGTGTCTAGTGATACTTCTGCATTAGGGCCGCTTTGCATGGGCTAACTTTTGACGAAGCTGCTATCAAATCACACCACATGCTGTGCGAACACAACAGCCAATAGACGCAAGTCCTGCAATGGACTAGGATCGATCTGTCGGATTTGAATATGAGCACGCCAGCGCAGAGCAATGGGATGGGGTAAAGGACAGGCAAATGGTAACACAAACACAGATTTCAGATTTTCGCGCCCAAGGCGCTGTTTTGCTTAAAGGGGTGTTGAATGACCATATTGATGAGGCACGGCAAGCCATTGAGCAAAATATAGCGACCCCAAGCTGGCGCGAGCGGACTTACCGGCCCGAGGATGGCACTGCCCCTTTTTTCCAAGATTATGTTGTTTGGAATCAATTCGATGGATACCGCAATCTTGTCAAGAAATCCCCATTAGCCAAGATTGCCGCGCAGTTGATGTCATCTGAAACAGCACGCATTTTCCATGACCATATTTTGGTAAAAGAGCCAGGAAACTCGATTGTCACCCCATGGCATCAGGATCAACCCTATTATCTTGTGGATGGTGCGCAAAACGTCAGCTTCTGGATCCCGCTAGATCCCATTTCCCGCGACCGCACGATCGAATATATTTCCGGCTCTCATCTTTGGGGTAAGTCGTTCAAACCCAAGCGCTTTGATGGATCGGATCTATTTGAGGGGGATACCTCAGAATCCATACCAGACATAGATGCAAGGCGGCAAGATCTTGATATCCTCGGTTGGGAAATGGAGCCGGGAGATGCGGTTGCCTTTAACTTTCGCACTTTGCACGGCGCACCGGCAAATACCTCGACATCGCGCCGCCGGGTGATTTCGTTGCGCTGGGTCGGCGATGATGCCGTTTTTATACAAAGACGCGGGACACCTTCACCGGCATTTCCCGACCTTAACTACGAAGATGGAGCGCCGTTTACAGGGCCAGAATTTCCGATAATTTATCCAACCGTATAGAGGTGAACCCGCTTGTGGCCGACAATTTATGACGGTGTTTAAAGGACGTTTTAGTCACGCCATCCACCAGCGCTCGGCCAGACGGGCGTTATCCAACGGCCATAGATTGCCGATGCGCTCGGGGCTTGCAAGACGTCTGTGCACTGCATGGCTGAAATCAACAAAAACCGGAGCGATCATAGTCCCGTCATTGCGGGCAATCAGTTGCATTTCGGCATAGTAGTCCGCCCGTTTCGCGCTGTCCATTTCCGAGCGGGCAGCCGTTTGCAACTGCACAAACCGCCGCTGATGGCAGGCGCCTGAAACCCCCACAGGGCCTGCGGGTGAACCGGCGCTGAACATCCAGTCTTCGGTCACGCGTCCATAGCAGAGCGACAGGCTCAAATCAGCCATCTTATTATGCGCTACGCCCCGCATATGTTGTAAATCCAACCCAATGTTCGATGCCAGTTTCCGGAAAACATCACCCGCTGCAGCGGTGAATAAAGGCGATTTATCAGACAGAATAATGGCCAAAGATGCTTGGTCCATTTTTGCTTTTTTCAAATGATACCGGGCCCGATCTGTATCAAACTGCAGGGGCATGAGCGCACTGTGATAATAGCGATTGGCGGGACCAATCGGGCTGTCGGATGCAATGCGCCCAAATCCGTCAAACATTGCATCCAGCACGAATTGACGGTCAATCCCGTGTTTCAGTGCACGTGCCAGATGTCCGCCGGTGGCACTGTCCAGTTGCACCGGAACCGACAGCGCCAGATGCTGGTTTCCAGTGACACGCTTTATCTGGATAGTGTCGTTTTCCGGACCGGCGTCACTGAGATGATCGGCGACATCAATACGGCGCTCCTGAAGAGCGGTGCGTCGCGCGGCAAGGCTCTCAAGGGCGGTAAAATCAACCTCGTCAAACCACCCTGCCTGACCCTCACGGTAATGGTTTTGCACCCGCCGGCCGATAAAACGCTGCCCCGGCTTGAAACATTCAACCCTGTAAAGTCCGGTGCCAATACCCTCGGCCATCGCCTGCGCAATTTGGCCAGCCGGATACATCAGCAAATGATAATCGGCCAGCAAATAGGGGAAATCCGCATTGCCCCGCGCCAGCTTGAACCGTACTTGATGCAACTTGGTTGCGCGCATCTCTGTAATCATCGCCACCAAAGCCCGCGCCGGCGAGGCCACTTTTGGATCAAGGTGTAAACGCAGCGAGGCAATCACATCTTCAGCACTGAACAACTTGCCATTGTGAAACACCACATCGCGCCGCAAATCCAAAGTCCAGACCCGCGCGTCCGCACCAGCTTGCCACCGGGTCGCCAATTCACCGCGCAGACTGCCATCGGGGGCCACCTCGGTCAGGGTGTCAAAGACCGCGCCCTGGGCGGCTGCAATCATAAACAAGCCGCGATGGGTGCGCCCGTCCCAAGTGTCGGTGGGCGATCCCCCAGACAATCCGGCCCGCAACAAGCCACCGCGCTTTGGCAAGGCTAGCCCAGGGACACCACTGGCAGCAAACACTGCCGCGGCTGCTCCAGACGTCAAAAGTCGGCGCCGATCCAAAAGGCTCATAGACACTCTCCCAGCGCATCGCGATTCGGATGCCAGACCATAAGGCCAGAGCTTGGCGTTAGGATCAATACAAGCCCACCGTTTTAACGTGCCGCAAACCGATCCATCGCGCGCACCAAAGCTTCACTAATGCCAGGTTCCGACAGAGCGTGACCGGCATTTCGAATAATCTGCAGTTCACCCGCAGGCCAATTTTGTGACAGCTCCCATGCCCGTTGCGGCGGACAAATCATATCATATCGGCCTTGTACGATGACACCCGGGATATGAGCGATGCGGTCCATATGTGCCAAAATCTGTCCATCAAACTCGAGAAATCCATCATTGCTGAAGTAATGGTTTTCAATGCGCGCAAAGGCCCGTGCATAATCGCCCGGGGCACTGCCACCACCGTGATAATGCACCGAGGCCAGCGAGTTTTCCCAAGAGGCCCAAGCCTGCGCATACCGATGTTCAACCGCCATATCTCCGCAAAACAGCCGCTTTTGATAGGCAAGTATCAAGTCATCACGCTCTTCCAGCGGAATAAGATCGACAAAGGTCTTCCAGATATCGGGCCAGAATTGCCCCGCGCCACCGCCATAAAACCAATCAAGCTCGACCCGGGTCATCAAAAACACCCCGCGCAACGCCAAAAAAGTCACTGACGTCGGATGTGTCTGGGCATAGATCAACGCCAGCGTTGCCCCCCAGCTGCCACCAAAAACCACCCAGCTGTCGATTTCAAACTCAGTCCTGATCCGCTCAATATCCGCCACCAGATGCCACGTAGTATTGTGCTCGACAGAAGATTTCGGCCGCGACCGGCCACATCCGCGCTGATCAAACAAAATAATTCGGTAATATTGTGGGTCAAAATAACGCCGCATCGCCGGGCTGCAGCCCCCGCCGGGGCCACCATGCAAGACGATCACCGGCACACCTTGCGGGTTGCCACATTGTTCTACATAGAGGCTATGCCCATCACCAACCTCGATAATCCGCTGGTCAAACGGATCAAGCGGGGGATAGAGATATTGCACTGCGCTCTTTTGGCCTGAAAACTTATCCATAAATGCTCTATATGTGATAGCAGACACAAAAGACCATACGGAGAAAAAAATGCAAGCGTCTCAAAGCACCGTTGATCCAGCGGAAATCGCTAAGTTTCAGGCGATGGCCGATGAATGGTGGGATCCAAACGGCAAATTCAAGCCTCTTCATATGCTGAATCCCTGCCGTCTGGACTATATCACCCAACAGATTGCGGCAGAATTTGACCGGGACTTGACCCGTGATTTGCCATTTTCAGGCTTGCAGATTCTCGATATCGGCTGCGGCGGCGGTTTGCTATGCGAGCCGATGGCGCGGCTGGGTGCGACGGTAATCGGGGTCGATGCTGCCGGTCGCAACATCCCTGTGGCCGCCGCCCACGCTGCGCAATCAGGTCTGACCATAAACTACCGCCACGCCACCGCCGAGGCGCTGGTTGATGAGGGCGCAGAATTCGACGTGGTCCTCAACATGGAGGTGGTCGAACATGTCGAGGGACCGCTTGAATATCTGACAGCTTGTCAGCGACTGCTTAAATCTGGGGGGTTAATGATCTGTTCCACGATTAACCGTAACGCCAAGAGTTTTGCAATGGCAATTGTGGGCGCGGAATATGTAATGCGTTGGTTACCCAAAGGCACACATGAATGGAACAAATTCATCACACCAGAGGAATTGTTCTCGCTGATCGAAACCGCCGGGCTTGAGGCTGTTGATCGCAAGGGATTTGTGTTCAATCCGATCACTTGGCAATGGCGCTTGTCAGATCGTGATCTAAGCGTCAACTATGTCACGGCCAGCGTCAAAGCCTGAGAAAGCAAGCCGCAGGGGTTAACTGTCGTGCTCCAACCGCAGCCTAAGCTCACGCAAAATCGGCAGGGCCGCCCGGACCTTATCACTGCCCATATCACGCACCAGATCATCAATCATCGGCGTAATGGCGGCCAGGGCCTGATCACGGGCTAAAATACCCGCAGGGCTGATTGCAACCAGCTTGCTACGGGCATCATCCCAGTCGGGGCGCACATGGACATAGCCTGAAATTTCCAACTTGTTGAGGGTATTGGTCATCGCCCCCCGCGTCACATGAAAGCTTTTTGCCAAATTAGCCGGCGTGCGTTCCTGCCCAAAGCGACCAAGATGATTCAACACCGAGAAATGCGAGATTTCCATACCGTTGGGCAAAATCCGCGAGAGCCGGTTGCGCAACAGCTGATCGGCTGTGAGAATTTCACTAAATAACGTTACGGCTAACACTTGCGCTTCATCTATCATCACGGACCTTCAAATCGACGGCTGTGGCACAATGACGGGATTCTGCGCCGCGCCTGGGAGACCTGACCAAGATCGAGATCGACCCAGACTATAGAGTATTCTTGGCCCGCGTCACATAAAATTTCACCCCAGGGTGATATCGCCATACTATGCCCAAAGGTTTTGCGCGGCTTTCCAGACTTGGCAGGATGCGTACCGAATTGGGCAGGCGCCAAGACATAGCAGCCGGTTTCGATGGCCCGTGCCTGCAACAACGCAGACCAATGCGCAACACCCGTTACCGGTGAAAAAGCCGACGGGACGGTTAAAATATCCGCACCCGCCAAGGCCAATGATCGATAAAGATAGGGAAACCGCAGATCGTAACAGATTGTCATGCCCAGCGTCCCAAACGGTGTTTTGGCTGTGACAGCCCGGTCGCCTGGCAGATAGCCATCAGACTCACGATAGGTTTCTTCGGCTGAGACATCGACGTCAAACATATGGATTTTATCATAGCGCGCGTGGACAGATCCGTCGGGGGCAACCAGAAATGACCGGTTGGCAAAGCGCCCGTCGGCCGCATCGGTTTTCAAAGCCAGTGACCCGATCAGCAGCCAGATGCCCAACTCGTCAGCAAGATCACAAAGGGCCGCAAGCGTGGCATCTTGCGCCTCATGTTGCAACACTGCCTGTTGTTGGCGTCGGCTGGTTGAGACACAATTGGTCACCTCTGGGGTCAATACAAAGCCAGCACCCGCAGCAGCAGCCTCACGGACCTTATCCAACGTGCAGACCAGATTGCTTTTGGGTTCATCGCCAGAGGTCAATTGCAACAAAGCGGCCCGCATCACACCAACGCCATTAAGCGGCCAGCATAGCGTCGAGCTTGCCTGAACGCTCTAAATTGAAAAGCTGGTCGCAACCGCCGATATGTTGCGTTCCGATGAAAATTTGTGGCACACTGCTTTGTCCTGCGGCGCGCGTGATCATCTCGGCCCGACGCTCAGGCTCCATCTGGATGTTTATCTCTGCATAAGACACGCCTTTTTGATTAAGTAACCGCTTGGCAGCAAAACAATACCCACAAGTGGAAGAAGTATAAATTTCAATCGGATGCATATAGTTGAACCTTTCGTAAACAATTTTTTCAAAATGCTAAATCTGCTTTTGAACACGCGCCAGAACGGAGGTATAAACGTCATAATTTCCGCTTTTTTGCAAGGCTTTAGTCGCTGCCGTAAGTGTCGCACCCGAAGTCATTACATCGTCCACCAACAAAATTGGTCGGTCAAGCCACCGGTGTTGATACCGCGGATTGCGCGTCATAGCCGACCCCACAATGGCAAAACGCTGGTCAGTGCTACATCCCTCAAGCGACTGCGTCCGCGAACTGCGGATCAACAAATCGGCACAATGCGACAGGTCCAGCCGCTTGGCCAAAGCCGCACTTAACAAAGCCGCCTGATTATAGCGCCGGCGGAAAAGCCGTGTCCAATGTAAGGGCACCGGCGCCACCAACATATTGGGCTGTACTAAGACCCGGCTTACCTGCGCCATCCAATCTGCGGCGGGGCGCACGATATCATGGCGGTCGCCGTGTTTCAGTGCCAGTACCAACGACCGCCCCGTCTCGTCATAGGCCAGCGCCGCGACCCCGCGACGCCACGGCGGGCCAAGCGACAAACACGAATCGCAGATCACCTGCTCAGAAGCATCAAGATAGCCTGGCAGCGACAGCCCGCATGTCCAACACCCCGTCCCCCGCATAAAGTGGACCTGACGCCAACAGGTCCCACACAGCCCATAGTCACTTTCTACATGGCCGCCGCAGGCAACACAGCGCGGTGGATAAATAATATCCAACGCAGTTTGAAGTTTCCCCCAGCCCATTCTAACATCCCCCTATGACTGCTCTGACCGATTACGACGCGTTAAACCGCAACCGCCAACGTCACCAACCAGAGGCCCTGTTTTTGCACCGGCAAGCAATTGCCGAGCTGCAGGATCGCCTGAGCATGGTTAACAGAACCTTTCGCCAACCAGCGATTGTGAGCGGATTTCCGGTTATATGGCAAACGGCGTTTCCCGAGGCTGAGATTTTTCCTGATCAAGATACTCTGGAAGTCACACCAAACAGTTGTGATCTGGTGATCCATGCAATGGCGCTGCACTGGGCCAATGATTTGGTGGGTCAGCTCATTCAGTGCCGGAGGGCGCTGCAACCCGACGGCTTGTTTCTGGCAGCATGTTTTGGTGGTCAAACACTCATCGAACTCAGAGCAGCCCTTGCAGAGGCCGAGATTGAGATCACAGGTGGGCTGTCGCCGCGCATTGCGCCAATGGCAGAAATTCGCGACCTTGGCGGCCTGCTGCAACGGGCCGGATTTGCTTTGCCCGTGGCCGACAGCGCGCGGTTGACGGTAACCTATCGCTCTGCACGCCACCTGATGCACGAGCTGCGGGCAATGGGGGAAAACAACGCACTGGCCAACCGGCTGCGCCACCCGACCAAAGCGGCAGTTTTGCGACGCACAGAAGAAATTTATAATGCCCGCCATCGCAGAGATGACGGAACAATCGCGGCGACGTTTGAGATGATTTACCTAACGGGGTGGGCACCTGACCCTTCTCAGCCAAAACCTCTGCGCCCCGGATCAGCGGTCACCCGGCTGTCTGCAGCACTTAAAACTCAAGAAAACCCGCTGAAAGATTGACCCGGGCCGGGAATCGCTTATGTGCGTAGTAAGCAGCATAGCAATCGGATTTTATCATGTTTGACGCCAGCACACCTGCCACCTGCCCCATGCATGCTCCGGCAGACCACCCCGGCTTTCCCCCTGAAAAGGTAGGTATTTTGCTGACCAACCTCGGCACACCTGACAACACGGATTATTGGTCGATGCGGCGATATCTTGGCGAGTTTTTGTCCGACCGGCGGGTGATTGATTACTCACCCTGGCTGTGGCAACCGCTTCTGCAGCTGATTATTTTGACCAAGCGGCCGTTTTCATCAGGCGCGGCGTACCGAACGATCTGGAACGAAGAGGCAGATGAAAGCCCGCTGATGACAATCACTAAAGATCAAACCCATAAGATCAAAGACGCTATGCAGGCGCGGTATGGCGATCAGGTAATGGTTGATTTCTGCATGCGCTATGGCAACCCATCCACAAAATCCAAGGTCGAGGCGATGATTGAGGCAGGCTGTCGGAAAATCCTGTTTTTCCCGCTGTATCCGCAATATGCGGGCCCTACCGTGGCCACTGCGAACGATCAGTTTTTCCGCATTCTGATGGCGGCAAAATGGCAACCGGCTGCGCGTACTGTGGCGCCTTATTTCGACCATCCGCTGTATATTGATGCCCTGGCCCAATCGGTCGAGCGGGCCTATGCCGCAGCTGAAAAAACCCCCGATCTGTTGGTTTGCTCTTATCACGGGGTGCCGCAGCGATATCTGACGGAGGGCGATCCTTATCATTGCCAATGCCAGAAAACCACGCGGCTGCTAAAAGAACGTCTGGGCTGGGATGACAGCCAGATCATCACCACCTTCCAATCCAAATTCGGCCCCGAAGATTGGCTGCAACCCTATACGGTCAAAGAGGTGGCTCGGCTGGCCGAAGAAGAGGCAAAAACCAATATAGCCGTGATTGCACCAGCCTTTTCCGCCGATTGTATCGAAACATTGGAAGAGATTAACGAGGAAATCAAAGAAAGCTTTGAAGAGGCAGGCGGCGAGCATTTCACCTATATTCCCTGCCTCAACGATGACGCGCCCCATATCAAAGCGCTGTCTGCAGTTATCGAAGAAAACCTGCGAGGCTGGTTGGACTGATCGCCCTGTCTGTGGCATAGCCCCAAATATGGAGCAGTTTGTCTGGAATTCACACAGTGTCGTAACCGGACCGAACGGACCGGTATCGCGCCCCGATCCCATATCGCAGGCGAATGTTGTGCTCATCCCAGCCCAAACGGCCACCGCCTGCCTGACACTGGCCGCAGCCGCCTTTCTTGGTCAAAGCGAATTTTGCATTTCTGGCCCAACACCGCATAAGGACCTCATCCGAGAGACCCTAAGCGAGAGCGGTTCAGCTGGCTTTTTTCAATGTCTATCTTCGGGCAGTTCAGGCCGACCCAAACGGATGCGCCGCAGCCATGCCTCATGGACGAAAAGTTTTCGTATCAATGCTGGACTTTGGGGCATTACGCGACAAGATAGCTATGCGGTACTGGGGGCCTTGTCGCATTCGTTGGCCTTGTATAGCTGCCTTGAGGGACTGTATCTCGGTGCCGATCTGCTACTGCTCAGCGATCTCAGACCCGACCGTCAAGCCATTCAAATAGAGAAAAAAGATGCGAGTATACTCTATGCCACCCCGACACAATTGCGGCAATTACACACCTATGCTGCACGCCCGTTGCCCAGCCTGCGCAAGGTGATCATTGGCGGCGCGTCCCTTGATCCTGCGACCAGAAACCTCGCAGAGCGACTGTGCCCGAATGCAGAGATTTTAGAGTTTTATGGCGCCGCTGAAACAAGCTTTATCAGTCTGTCAGACAGCCAGACACCCGCAGGGTCAGTCGGTCGGGCCTATCCCGATGTGGAAATATCAGTCCGCGGATTTGACGGGGCGCCACTGGCCCGCAACATGCAGGGCGAACTTTGGGTGCGCAGCCCCTATCTGTTCGCGGGATATTGTGACAACAGCGCGCCTGCAGCAAGCCACACGCCCGAGTGGATCAGCGTGGGAGAAGTGGGTCAGATTGATCAAGCGGGTTTTCTTTTTCTCACTGGGCGCCGCTCGCGCATGTTCACAGTCGCAGATCAAAACATCTTTCCCGAACAGATTGAAAGCTGGTTTCAGGCCCGCGGAGTGGACCCTGTCGCGGTATTGCAGCAGCGCGATCCTCAACTGGGCAATAAGGCGGTTCTGGTCACGACGGGACAACACTACAGCACAGACCAACTCAAAGCCCTGAGCCGAGACCTGCCGATGCACGCCAAACCAAGAAGTTTTATCACCGTCGACAGCTGGCCGCGTCTGGCATCAGGCAAAACTGATCTGCAAGCGCTGGCCGCTCAACTCGGCACCACGACATGACCCGCCCAGTCTATATAAGCGCCGCGCGCCGCAGCATCGTAGCCCCACGAGGCGGGGTCTTGGCGCATCTGGCCCCGCATCAGTTGGCGTCGCCAGTACTGCAAGCCGTGATAAACGACGCGAAACTAACCAATCATCAGATCGACGAGGTAATCTGTGGCAATGCGCTGGGCGCGGGCGGTAATCCGGCGCGGGTACTGGTATTGGCGGCCGGTCTGCCGGACCAAGTCGCGGGCCTGACCATTGACCGGCAATGCTGCAGCGGGCTGGACGCGCTGCTGCTGGGCCAGGCATTAATTTCGGCAGGTCAGGCGGAAGTGGTGATCGCTGGCGGAGTAGAGAGTTATTCGCGCCGTCCCTACCGCGCCCACCGCAACCCAGATGGCACTCAGACCGCCTATGATCAGGCCCCCTTTACCCCGTGGCCCGACCGCGACCCCGACATGGCCAAAGCTGCGGATGATTTGGCAAAGCACTGCGCCATAGATCGACACCAACAGGACAATTGGGCAATCGGCAGCCACGCCAAAGCCCTGGCCAGCCGCGCATATCTTGCGTCTGAAATATGCCAAATTGACACAGATTTAGCCAAACATGACGCCTATAGCCGCCAACTGAATACCCAGCTTTGCGCGCGGGCAAAAGCTATCCATGGCAACGTCACTCACGCAAATACAGCTGTGGCTGCTGACGCTGCAGCGTTTTGCGTCCTGACCGCGAGACACCCTGCAACGCAACATGCCGTACAGCTTTTGGGCGGTGTCAGCACCGGTGGCGACCCGTACCTTCCCGGCCTCGCACCGATAAGGGCAATCGAGAACGTTTTAGACCGTCATCAACTCAATACCGCTAAACTGACCCATATCGAAATCATGGAGGCTTTCGCCGTGCAGGCTCTGGCCTGCATCCAAGGCGCGGGTCTGGACCCCGACCTCGTCAACCGCCACGGCGGCGCTCTGGCGCGCGGCCATCCCATTGCCGCCTCTGGTGCGATCCTTGCGGTACGGCTGTTTCATGACCTACGCAACAACGGCGGTATTGGAATAGCTGCAATTGCCGCAGCCGGAGGTCTGGGCACGGCCTTGTTATTACGAGCAGAGTAAACGCAGTTTCAATGGGTTAAGCCCGAGACAACAGGCTGTCAGGCCGCGCTTTGGCCAAACCAGCTGTAATATAACCCGCCAAAATTGCCTTTAGGATATCGCCTGGCATGAACGGCAGCATCGCAGTGAACAGCGCTTGGTCAAGACCGGACGAGGTCGCCATCATATAATAAGGCACCGCAATCAAATAGAGCGCACCGATGCCACCACCCGCCGCCGCACATCCTGCCACCAGAGGAATATTATCCGAGCGCCAGCGCTCCATGATCAGACCGGCCGCAAAAGCCGCAAATGGGAAACCGAACAAAAATCCCGCCCATGGTGTGCCAAACACACCCAAACCACCGCGACCGCCGGCCAACAACGGCAAACCGATGGCCACGAGCAAAAGAAACAGCAAGACAGCCTTCGCCCCGCGTCTGGATCCAAGCACCGTGCCACAGAGCATAATCCCCATGCTTTGTGCGGTGATAGGAATGCCCGAAGCCAACGTAAATTTAGGCACCAGCCCCAGAGCAGCAATCAAGGCTGCAAAAAGCGCAATTATGACTATATTTTTTTCCATAATGAAAGACCTTTCAAATCTTGTCTGGCTCGATTCCACCGCGGGCCCTTAGGGCCTCAGCCACCGTATCAGCATCGTCTAAAGCCAAAAGCGCCAAGGGCACAACCACCCGCCATCCCGCGGGCCGGGTGCTGCGGCTACGCCAGCTTTGAACCAACAGACCGCCTTTTTCTATCAAGACCGGAAGAAACCGGATGAACATCGCAATCGACAAGGCCAAGATTTGGGGCCGCAATCCAAACCGGCGAAACGGCGTTACCACGCGTGTCACCAAAGCGATGACCTCGTCCAGCTGGCTGGTCATTGTCACAAGATTGGCCAGGGCCACAGCGCTAATCATACGCAGGATAATAATCAATCCCGGCAGGATGTCATGCGTGAAAGCATGCCATAAAAAAACAATCCCAACAAAAGGCCACAGCGGCCAAAGCATGCGCAGGCCCTCTTTGAAAAACGTCCCGCCCGGCAATAAATACAGACCCAGGACAAACGCCAGTGCTGCGGCTTGCAAATATATGTTTCCAATTAGAAACAACGTAATACTGGCAACCATCAACAGAAAAAACTTCGGACCAGGTGGTACGTTATGATAGGGTGATTTAACCGGTGATGTCAGCGAAAACATCCTGCCCTCCGATCGCATCCATTGCGGCGCTATAAGCTGGCAAAACCGCCTGAGGCGCACCGTCCATCTGGACTGTTCCGCGCTCAAGCCAGATCACGCGATCATAAGTGCACAGAGCCTCCAAGTCATGGGAGATATGTAAGATAGTTTGGTCGATATCTTCCAATATCTGTGTCAACTGCCGGGTGATCGGTCGGTCAAGACCGGTGAAAGGCTCATCAAGAACGATGACCGCTGGTTGCATGGCCAAAACGGACATCAGGCAAACCAAATGCCTCTGGCCCTGCGACAAGGTGCTGATTGAGCGGTTGCTCCAGGCCGCTTTTCCAAACTGGGCCAATGCTTCTGCGACCATCTGGCGCACTGCGTCTTTGGAATACCCTTGTTGGGTAAGCCCAAACGACATCTCTTCCAGCACCGTCGGAAAGATGATTTGATGATCAGGGTTTTGAAACAAGATACCTATTTTAGATAAAGCTTTGCGCCGGTTTTTGAAAATATCAATGTCATCCACAAGCACCCGTCCCTGGTCTGGTTTGATCAACCCGCATACGACACGCGCGAGCGTCGATTTACCTGACCCGTTACGGCCGACAAAACCGATACGCGGTGTGCTCAGATCCAAGGTTATCTCATTCAGGATAGCATGCCCGGATTTCACCAGAGACACACCCTGAATAGAGACCTGGCCGTTATTTGAAATAAGCTGTCCCATTTGTGTCCGTGATATGCCTCTGCCAGACCGCTATATCAACCACTGTGTGGGAAAAACACCCGTCTGTTCACAAAAGCCAGACACAAAATGAAAACGGCCGCTTGATATGAAGCGACCGCCTTGAACTCAAGTTCTAAACTAAAGCCTCTACGGCTTGGTGCTCACCCTGCAACGGCAACAACAATGGCAAGCAACAACAGCGGCATCAACATACCCGACGAGGATCCTGCCGCAGCTTCTTCCATAATTACTGGAGCTTCCATAACAGGCTCCATCATTCCGCCTGCAGAGGCCGTTGAAGCCGCAGCGATTAATACAGCAGCAAGAACAGTTTTCTTCATTTTTTTCTCCTGAAATTGCTCTCTCTATTGTCAAACAAATGCGAGAGAAGCACCCAAATTTATACTATTAAAATAAAAAGCTTAAGCTTTATTCGACCAAGCGTATCTGTGATATGTTACCATTGCAAGGCTTTTAATCAAATCAGCAGCACCTGAGTACCCACTTTGACCCGGGAAAATAAGTCCGCGATGTGGTGATTATATAACCCAATACAACCATTTGACGAACGGCGGCCAATCTTACGCGTATCATGCGTGCCATGTATCCGGTAATATTTCCAGCTGAGATACAAAGCATGCGTCCCAAGCGGATTATCCGGCCCTGGCGGAACATGATCTGGCCACTCTGGGTTGCGAAGCTTCATTGACGGCGTCGGTCGCCAACTCGGCCCTTCTACCAGCCGGGTGATACGGGTGCGTCCGCGCCGTGTCAGCGTTTCCGTCAACGGCACACTGGTGGGATAAAGCTGATAGCTCATACCGTCACCTGACCAGTGATGTAGAGCCCGCGAAGTAATATCGACCAAAATCGCGCCATTTTTCAAATTCTTGAAATAGGGTTGCCATTCATACGACCTGAAACTGGAAATATTGCGCCGGACTGCGCTTGAAATTTCCCCCTCAAGTTCCACAGTTTCTGCAGGGTCAAGCGTTTGTGTGGTCTGTGACAACGCTGGCGTCGCCAGAAAACCCACACTCGCCGCTAAAAACTGACGACGCCCCAGACCATTTCTAAATTTATTTATCATTATATCTCCTGAGCAACGGCCCTCCGCGAAGGTATGTCTACTTTACCGGCAGCCTGTCCGCAATTCACCTTTTCTTGATTTATTGAGGTGATATCAAACTAGATTTGTATCATCACGCGAAGCACGTTAAACAAGCCAAGAAAAAATGGTTTGAGATTAGTATGTATTTTCTTCGTTCAATATTTTTTATGGTGGCATTGGGGATCTCTGCCTGCACCACCGGGATGGCTCCACAACTGGGTCCGGACGGCCGTCCCTTGCCCAAAGTGTATCGCATTATCGAAAAAAACCAAAGCCAAGTGCAATTTCAAATGTTAGACGCAATCAATGCCATACGGACCGCTGCGGCCAATGGTCCGCTTACCTTTGATAGTGCGCTTAACGCGGCCGCTGCCACCCATTCTCGCGACATGTCGACCCAAAACCGTCCTTGGCATTTCGGCTCAGATGGATCCTCTCCAATAGTCCGCTCCCAGCGCGCTGGCTATACAGGCACCTTTCTAGGCGAAACCATTTCTGAAACATTTGAAACCGAGCTTGAGACACTAAGTGCTTGGCTGAGCCAAGACGACACTCGCAAAGTGATACTAGACCCGCGTGCTACCGATCTTGGCTTTGCGTGGTATCAAGAGCAGAACGGCAAGATATGGTGGACCTTGCTGACCGGTGCGCAACAAACGTCAGATTGGGTTCAAGGGTAAATACGCACCGGTGTTCCAGGTTTGACGTGGGCAAACATATATTCGACCTGCTCATTGGTCACCGCAATGCAACCAAGGGTCCAATCTTTGGTCAAGCGCCGAGGCTTGTTAGGCTGACCGTGAATAAAAATATCACCACCGGGTGACTTTCCTAACGCCCGTGCCCGCGCCCTGTCTTTATTGTTGGGGTAAGAAATTCCTAAAGACAGGTGAAACTCACTGTCTGGATTATACCGATTAATAACATAGCGACCCTCTGGCGTTTTACCGTCGCCCTCTATCGCTTTATGGCCGCGAGGGTTAAACCCCAAATCAATCTTATAAGTCTTTAAAACGGTTTTTTTGTGCATTAAATACAACCGCCTTTGTTCTTTCATAACGATAATCTCTGTAATATCTTTTCCGCCGGCCCAAAACATATTTGGCATGCAGCCCGACACGCTCAAGGCAATAAGGCCAAGCCAAAGAAATTTTATAACCCACATTTGCCCACTCGATTTTTTTAAGCTTGTTTACAGATAGAAAAACCATTTGGACAGGGATTTTATTCAATTTAACCACTTACGCAGGCGTGCTGAATTGTGCTGCCAGTTCCACATGTGCAGACCAGCGAAACTGATCCACCACCTGTACCCAATCAAGCGTAAAGCCCGCGGCAATCAGAACTGCGGCGTCCCGGGCGAATGTCACCGGATTACAAGACACATAGGCAACACGGCGCAACGCCCCAGCTCGGGCTGCGGCAATCGCGGCAATCTGTGCCTCGGCCCCAGCACGGGGTGGGTCCAGTACGATACCATCAAAGCGCCGAAGCTCTTCCGTTAAAAGTGGCCTGCGAAATAAATCCCGCGTCTCATGACTGACTTTTTTCAACCCATCAGCCTGTCGCCATCCATGATCCAGCGCCTTTAACATAGTATCAATTGAATCGACGGCGTGAATTTCGGCCTGTTGCGCCATAGGCAACGTAAACGTGCCACTGCCACAAAACAAATCAACCACGCGCCGAGCCCCGGTGATTGCCTCCATAACAGCGGCCGTCAAGGCGTGCTCTCCATGTTCGGTTGCTTGTAAAAAAGACCCCGGCGGTGGCGAAACTAACGCAGATCCAAATCGTTGTAGTGGCGGCTGGCGCATCGCGAGCGTTTCGTCATCCCAATGCAATCGCGCCAATCGAAAGGTCTCTGCATGTCCAGCCAGTACCGATCGTAGCGCTTGATCAAGCGGTTTACCCCCTTTGACGGACACATCTAACCCAACCTCAGAATGAATGACAGTCACTGTTAATTCCGCTTTGCGGCTGGCACCCGTGATGGTCAAAGCCTCGACCATCGGCAGTGCAGCCACCAATTCTTGTTGCAGCAATTGACAGTTTGGCACCGCAACAACGATACCTGACGCACGGGCATGAAACCCCGCCAAAGCACCTTTTTTGGTCCGGCGTGCTGAAAAAACCGCCCGTCGGCGGCTACGTGATGGCGATGTTTGAATGGGCCGGAACGTGGTATGAAGCCCGTGTGCAGACAGTGCATTGCGCACAACATCTGTTTTAAAATCGGCAACAAAACCGTCAGAGGCATGTTGAAGCTGACAGCCCCCACAGGTTTTAAAATGCACACAAGGCGCGGCAACCCTATGATCGGATGGCGTGACTATGCGGACCTCACGCAACACGTTCCCATCCAATTTTCCGGTTACCCGTTCACCCGGCAGGGTCACGGGAACAAAGACCGGTCCCGCGGCGATGCCATCGCCTTGGTGGCCCATTCTTAGAATTGTAAACTCTTCCATGCGACCCAGATACTGTGCATAGCCTTTGACGCAAAGCCCTATTCGGCGGCCTGACGGGTTTCAATAAACCCGCCCGATTGACGTTTCCAATAGCGGCAATACAGCCCACCTTTTTCCAACAGGTCTGCATGGCTGCCTGTTTCAACGATGTGGCCCTGATCCATAACGATGATCCGGTCCATTTTGCTGAGTGTCGAAAGACGGTGCGCGATGGCCAAAACGGTCTTGCCTTGCATTACCCGCTCCAATGCGGTCTGGATTGCCGCCTCAACCTCACTGTCCAATGCGCTGGTGGCCTCATCAAGAACCAGAATCGGCGCGTCTTTTAGAATGGCCCGCGCCAGGGCAATGCGCTGACGCTGGCCACCGGACAATTTGACACCCTGCTCACCAAGATGCGCATCATAGCCGGTGCGGCCTTTGTAATCCTCCAATTGCAGAATAAACTCATGGGCCTCGGCCTGTTTGGCAGCATCGATCAGGTCTGCGTCGCTGGCATCAGCGCGCCCATAGCGAATGTTATCACGCGCCGAACGGTTGAACAGGGCTGTTTCCTGCGTCACCATACCTATTTGGCGTCGCAAGCTTTCCTGAGTGACCGTGCGCAGGTTATGCCCATCTATGCTCACAGAGCCTTTTTCTGTATCGTAAAGCCGCAGCAACAGCGCCACCAGTGTTGATTTGCCTGCCCCCGACGCTCCAACAACGCCCACTTTCTCACCCGCCTTAATGGTAAGTGATATATCATCCACACCCCCAATATCGCGGCCATAAGCAAAGCGTATGCCATCAAAAACAATCTCTGCCTGCGCCACATACAGCGGGCGAGCGTCGGGCGCGTCGGTCAAATCATGCGGCGGCGACAAGGTCTGGATACCATCTTCGACCTCGCCGAGATTGGCATAAAGCGTCATCAACGTATAGCTTACCCATCCGGTCATCTGCGACAAGCGCAACGAAATCGCCCCAGCAGCGGCAATATCCCCAGCACTAACGCTGCCGGTATTCCAAAACCACAGGCTACCGCCCACCATCACCACTGGCAGAACGCCAGCCAGCGCATTGAGACAAAATCGAAACCAAGCCGATATGTAACCATAGTCAATCGAGCTGTCCCGAAAACTGCTCATCGCCTGAAGCGCGGCACGATCTTCATGATCGGCATGGGCGAACAACTTGACGGTTTTGATATTGGTGACAGTATCAACAATCTGACCGGTCACTGTAGCGCGGGCTCCTGCGCGCGCTGCAGACCGCCGCCGGATCAACGGCATAAAATGCCGGATCATCAGAAGATAGGCCGCCAGCCAGCCAAGCAGGCCGGCTGTGAGAAAAAGATCAATGGACGTCAGCATCAACGCAGCCCCGACAATGGACGCCAATGCAAACAAAACCGTATGCACCACTTCAACCACCACATCGGTAACTGCGCGGGCGGTTTGCATTTCTTTTTGCGCAATACGTCCAGCAAAATCATTATCAAAAAACCGGACTGATTGACCCAGAGTCCAACGATGCAAGCGTGACAGCACAAGATTAAACACGTTCGGTGTGACCACAACTGATTGGACAAATGAAAACACGCCAAAAATAACCGGTCGGGCCAACAGGAAAAACGCCACACCCGCCACTAACAGCCAGACCTGATTGCTCATAGGATTTTGCGGCGATGTCGCAAGCGCTGCATCCACCAAAACACCCAACATCAAGACCGCAGAAACCTCGACCACACCGGCCAGAACAGAGGCAAGACCGGAAAGCCACAAAGCAGGCATGCTGCCCGCCAGCGCCCATCGAAAAAACGCCATCACCGTTGAGGGCGGTGGTCCGCTGGCTGGCGCCAGATAATTTATCCAGTTTGATGGTGTCATATCACCGCCTTAATATCGATAAACCCACCCGATTGCCGCGCCCAAAATGTCGCGTACTGACCGTTTTGCGCCAACAAGGCCTCATGCGGACCATTTTCTACTATCGACCCATTATCCATCACAATAATTCTGTCCATACGGGCAATCGTAGACAAGCGGTGCGCGATTGCAATCACAGTCTTGCCCTGCATCATACCATACAAAGTGTTTAGGATTTCGGCCTCTATTTCGCTATCTAGGGCGCTAGTGGCTTCATCCAAGAGCAGAATTGGCGCATTTTTCAAAATAACCCGCGCCAGGCTGATGCGCTGGCGCTCTCCTCCCGACAGTTTGACCCCACGCTCGCCAACCAGTGCCTCATAGCCTGAATTACCGTCGAGGTCCTTTAAATCGACGATAAAATCATGCGCCACAGCCTGTTTGCTGGCGGCAAGGATCTCGGCCTGTGTCGCGTTTTGCCGACCATAGCGTATATTGTCGCGCACTGAGCGGTGCAGCAGGCTGCTGTCTTGTTGTACCATGCCGATCTGGGCACGCAGGCTGTCTTGGGTGACCTTGGCAATATCCTGACCATCGATCAGAATTTTGCCGGCCTCGACATCGTAAAACCGCAACAGAAGCTTCAAAAGCGTCGATTTCCCCGCCCCCGACCGGCCCACCAAACCTATTTTTTCCCCCGGTTGGATGGTTAGATTAAGGCGGTCAAGCCC
>Ga0209374_1001106_pt1 | contig 27521 bp, 28 predicted proteins | sample SaaInlLV_DNA_10m_FD_184683 | JGI IMG/M metagenome (GOLD analysis project Ga0209374, IMG submission 184683) | Marine microbial communities from expanding oxygen minimum zones in the Saanich Inlet - SI075_LV_DNA_10m (SPAdes) (version 2) | ecosystem: Environmental > Aquatic > Marine > Unclassified ... | reverse complement strand
AGAACTATAATTGTTTTCATCTTTTTCATAGATTCCAATTTTATTATTAAAAGCAGGTTTTAAAACATCTTTTATTAAAGATGATTTTCCTGAGCCACTTACTCCACTAACCACTGTTAAACAGTTTAGAGGAAACTTCACATCTATATCTAATAAATTATTTTTCTTAACTTTTTTTAGTGTTATGTAATCTGTCCATTTTCTTCTCCTTTGAGGTACATCAATTTGTAGCTTTTTTGTAAGGTATTTTGTTGTAAGACTAGAATTTGATTTCAATATATCACTTGTCTTACCATTATAAATGATTTTTCCACCGTTTATTCCTGCTTTAGGTCCAATATCAATAATAAAATCTGAGTTTAGCATTATTTCTTCATCATGCTCAACTACCACTACAGTATTCCCAATATCTCTTAAATTTTTTAAGATTTTGATTAATTTATTTGTGTCTTTAGGATGAAGTCCAATACTTGGTTCATCTAGAATGTACATTGATCCTACTAATGAACTTCCAAGAGAAGTAGCAAGATTAATTCTTTGAGACTCTCCACCTGATAATGTTTTGGATTTCCTGTTTAAGCTTAGATATTCTAATCCGACATCATTTAAATACTGTAATCTGCTAGTAATTTCATTATTGATTCTCTCTGCAATGACTAAATCATTTTTACTAAGCTTTAGATTTTTAAAAAATGATAATGCTTCTTTTATACTAAGATTTCCAATCTCTGAAATGTTTTTATTATTAATTTTTATGTAATTAGTTTCTTTTCTTAGTCTTGATCCGTTACATTCATTACACAATGTCTTTCCTCTGTATCTTGCAATTAGAACTCTAGCTTGAATTTTATATTTCTTTGTTTCTAGAAAATAAAAAAACTGATTAATTCCTTTACATTTTCCTTTTCCATCCCATAGTATTTTTTGCTCTTCTTTTGTGAGATCTTTATAAGGGCGATGAATAGGGAAATCATACTCTGACGCTTTGTTAATAAATCTATCCTTCCATTTAGATAATTTAATTCCTGACCAAGGAGCAACAACTCCCTCAAAAACAGAAAGCTCTTCGTCTTTAATAACCTTTTTCTTGTCAATTCCTAATATGCTTCCATAGCCTTCACATGCTTTACAGGCTCCAAATGGATTGTTAAATGAAAATAATTCTGGGGTGGGAGGGATAAATTTAATTCCATCAACTTCAAACTTGGTTGAAAATTCTTTCATTATATTATTGGATTTTATTTTACAATACCCATCTCCATAATATAATGCTGATTCAATAGAATCAGTGATGCGATTTTTATCTAGATTTTCTTCAATATATATTCGATCTACAACAGTTAAGATTTTGGATTCATTAATTGTTTTAGTATCTATATTTTTTATTTTAAAAACTTTTTTATTGATAAGTACTCTTGTGAAACCATTTTTCTGAAGACTATTAATAAGATCTCTATTATTTTTAAATCCATTACCAAAATCAGCAATTATTAGTACGGTAGATTCAAAATCTTGTTTAATTATATAATTATAAATATCTTTTACTTGATCTCTTTTAACAGTTTTGTTTGAAATTGGAGAAATTGTTTTTCCAACTCTTGCAAATAATAGTTTTAGATAGTCATATATTTCTGTTGTTGTTCCAACTGTCGATCTTGGGTTTTTACTAATTGTTTTTTGTTCAATTGCAATAGCAGGACAGATTCCATTTATTTCATCAACATCTGGTTTTTGTATTTTTCCAAGAAATTGCTTTGCATAAGATGAGAGGCTTTCAATGTATCTTCTTTGTCCTTCGGCAAATAGAGTGTTGAAAGCAAGGGTTGATTTTCCAGATCCTGATACTCCTGATATTACAGTGATTTTGTTTTTATGTATATAAAGTGATATATTTTTTAAATTATGTTGCCTTGCACCTTTGATACTTATGACTTTTGATATTTTTTGTGTTTTACTCATGTAAATTGAAGGAATTTTGCAAAAATAAACAATATGATTTGTATAATTTCTAAACTTTAAGTATTTTTGACACATAATTATTAAACCTCAAAGCTTATAGCATAAATTTCTACTTAAATTTTTATTAACTAAATTAAAGTAGTATGCTTTCAAGTAATCTTTCAGATCAAGAATTAGTAAAAAAATATATCAATGGAGATAATTACTCCTTTGAAGTTTTATTAAATAGACACAAAAATAGAGTCTTTGCTTTTATTATGTCTAAAATTAAAAATAAGGACCTTAGTGAAGATATCTTTCAAGATACTTATGTAAAAGTGGTTAATTCTCTTCAAAAGGGAAAATATAATGAAGAAGGTAAATTTCTTCCTTGGGTAATGAGAATTGCACACAATCTAGTAATTGATCATTTTAGAAAGCAAAAGAAAATGCATATGGTCAGATCAAATAATGATTTTGATATTTTTGATATTATTAAAGATGATAGTATCAATGTTGATGATCGATTAGTTAGAGATCAAATTTTTAATGATTTAAGAGTTTTAATCGACTTATTGCCAAATGATCAAAAGGAAGTTCTTAAGATGCGTTATTTTGAAGAGATGAGTTTTAAAAAAATTGCAGAGCATTTTGATATCTCTATAAATACAGCTCTTGGAAGAATGCGTTATGCGCTAATAAACCTTAGAGTTTTAAGCAAAAAAAGACATGTAGATTTACATAAATAGTATTTTGTATAATATTTAACTTTACTTTTCGTTATTCATGTATTAATCAAAAAGATATATATGAATAAAAACTCTACTAAAAGTAAAAAAAACTTAAATAAACATACTTCTAATAATTTGATCGATAAAAATGATGGCCCATCTCAGCAGACATTAAATTTTATTTTATCGTATTCAAAATCTGTAAAACACACATCAAAGGATAAGTTTTTATTTTCATTAAATTAATTTGATCATTAATTTTCTAAAAAAATTGATTTTTGTTAATAATTACTGATTTTATTTCTTTAGCGTTATAGTATATTTTTAGTAATTTGTATAAAAATAAATTATGAGTGATAAAGAAAAAGATGCTAAGCTTAAAGTTTTAGAACTTACTCTAGGAAAACTAGAAAAATCATACGGAAAAGGTGTAGTAATGAAACTTGGTGATAAAATTGCTGAGGATATTGAAGTTATTCCAACCGGATCGATTGGTTTAGATTTAGCCTTAGGCGTAGGTGGTTATCCAAGAGGTCGTGTAATTGAAATTTATGGCCCTGAATCTTCTGGGAAAACTACCCTAACAATTCATGCAATTGCCGAAGTACAAAAACAAGGTGGTATTGCAGCATTTATTGATGCTGAGCATGCCTTTGATTCTGTTTATGCTTCTTCTTTAGGCGTGGACATTGATAATCTTTTAATTTCACAACCCGATAATGGTGAACAGGCTTTAGAAATTGCTGATCATTTAATAAGTTCTGGAGCTGTTGATCTAGTAGTTATTGATTCAGTTGCTGCATTAACTCCTAAATCCGAGATAGATGGAGAAATGGGTGATTCTAAGATGGGTTTACATGCAAGGCTAATGTCACAAGCATTAAGAAAATTAACAGCTACTATTAGTAAAACAGGTTGTACATGTATTTTTATCAATCAGATACGAATGAAAATTGGTGTAATGTTTGGTAATCCAGAAACTACTACAGGGGGAAATGCTCTGAAATTTTACTCTTCAATTAGACTCGATATTAGAAGAATTGGGGCTATTAAAAATGGTGAAAATATTACTGGAAATAGAACAAGAGTTAAGGTTGTAAAAAATAAAGTAGCTCCTCCGTTTAAAAAAGTTGAGTTTGATATAATGTTTGGTCAAGGAATCTCAAGATCCGGAGAAATACTTGATAAAGCTGTAGATCTTGATATTGTAAATAAAAGTGGATCATGGTTTAGTTATAATGACACTAAACTTGGCCAAGGAAGAGATGCAGTTAAGCAAATGATTTCTGATAATCCTGAGTTATGTGAAGAAATAGAAACCAAAATAAAGGAGATTTCAGCTTAAATTACTTATGAGATTAATTTTCTTTTTATTCTCTTTATCTCTTTTTTTTTCTTGTCAAACTAATAATAACGATTCTAAAGCAGTAAAATCTGATATTGTTTTGCTTTCTGAAAAAATTAATCAGAATCCAAATGATGTCAATTTAATTTTAAATCGGGTAGATTATAATTTAAATTTAAAAAAATACGAATCTGCATTATTTGATTTAAATCAATGTTTGTCAATAGACTCTTTAAATAGTAGATGTAATTTTCTAGCTGCCTTTTGTTATTTCGAAATTTCTAAATATGATCAAACAAAATCCGAGTACGGAAAACTCGCCTTAGATTGTATTAAAAATTCTATAGAAATTGATCCTGATAATTTTTTGGCATTTTCTTTATATGGAGAAATAAATATAGCATATGGAAGATATAAGCAAGCCATTGATTGTTTTAATAAATCTTTATCTAAAGAGTATAATCAATACAAAATTCATCACTTAATGGGTTATGCATTTAAAAAATTAAGACAAGATGATGAAGCAATTAATTGTTTTCAAAATAGTCTTAATATTAATCCGGAGTATATTGAACCTTATATTGAATTAGCTTTAGTTTATCAAGCTATGAATGATACATTAGCAGAAACATATTATTTAAATGCTTTGAAAATTGATTCTTCAAACGTAATTTCACTGTACAATTTAGCTCTTTATTACCAAAGTAACTTTCTTTATAACAAAGCTCTTGAGACATATAATTTATTGCTTGCTTTTGATGCATTTAATGCTAGCACGCATTATAATATTGGATTTATTCATATGGAACTTGATTTGCATGACGTAGCTGTGAATAATTTTGCAGATGCAATATATTCTAATCCAAGTTTTTTTGAATCTTATTATGCTAGAGGAATTTGCTTTGAAACACTTGGTAATATTGCACAAGCTGAGGTTGATTATAAACGCGCAATAGAGATTAATCCGGAATATAATTTTGCTATTGATGCTTTAGAAAACTTAAATAAAAATAATTTAAAATATAAATAGATGAGTATACAAAATTTAATAAGTGAAGACATTAAGAAATCCATGTTAGCTAGAGAAGTAGATAAATTAGCTGCTTTAAGATCTGTTAAGTCCGCTATTTTACTGGAGGCTTCAAAGGATGGTAGTTCAGAAATATCTGATGATATTGCTTTAAAAATTATTATTAAGCTTGTAAAGCAAAGAAAAGATTCTGCTCAGATTTATAAAGAACAGAATAGACCTGATTTAGAAAGCGATGAGTTAAAGCAACTTAAGTATTTAGAATTTTATCTTCCTGAACAATTATCAAATGATGAAATTGAAACTATAGTAAACAAAATTATAGTTGATAATAATGCAAGTTCAATGAAAGATATGGGAAGAGTTATGGGATTAGCTTCCAAAGTGTTGGGTGGAAAAGCTGATGGTAAATTAATAGCCCAGATTGTAAAAGAAAAATTGTCTTAATAAGTGCTTACCAGCTAATCTCCCAATCTTTAAAATCAGCAGCTAGACAATCTATTTTATAATCTTTTCTTCCTCCTACAATTTCTTGAATCTTATTTTTTGCTGTATTTCGTATACCATTAAGCCCATGAGTTAGCTCGAGATTGTTTCCATCCTTAATCCCATTTCTGTAATTAGACTCATTATGCCATATGTGAAGGTTCATTTGAGATAATACTATAATTGCTCTTATTGTTTTAGCATCAATTGATTCGCTTTTTTCATCAAGTAGTAATTGTATATCATTTACTATATCTTTGATTTCAGCAGAGTATTCATCTTTGTGCTCACTTATAAATACTTCTTTTAGTTGAGCAATAGATAAACGATCAACTAACTCGCTAAGAGTAGGTAAATACTTTCTGTTATTCATGATGATTATTTGAGGCTAAGTGCAATTGTTTTAAAAGCTTCTGGATGATTCATAGCTAAGTCAGCAAGAACTTTTCTGTTCAACTCAATACCATTTGCATGAATTTTGCCCATAAACTTAGAGTAAGACATTCCGTGTAATCTAGCACCAGCATTTATTCTTTGAATCCATAAAGCTCTAAAGGTTCTTTTTTTATTTTTTCTATCTCTATAAGCATAGAGCATTCCTTTTTCAACAGCATTTTTTGCAACTGTGTGAACGTTTTTTCTTCTACCGAAGTAACCTTTGGCTGATTTTAATATTTTTTTTCTTCTTGCTTTTGCAGCAACTGAATTGACTGATCTTGGCATTTCTTTTTATTTTTTAGTAAATAGTGACTAAAAGTCCTTTTTAAGACTATTTACCTGGTTAATAACCTAATTATATACAGAGTTGAGCTTTTACACTCTTAACATCTGATTCATGAACTAAACCTGTTTTTGTTAGATTTCTCTTTTGCTTAGTACCTTTTTTAGTTAAAATATGCGATTTAAATGCATGTTTTCTTTTTATTTTTCCTGAACCTGTAAGCTTAAATCTTTTTTTAGCTCCGGCTTTAGTTTTCATTTTTGGCATGTTTTCTTATACTTTTAATTTTTCTTTTTTGGTGCTACAATCATTATCATTTTTTTTCCGTCAAGTTTTGGCATGTTTTCAACTACCCCATACTCTTCTAGTGCTTGTGCCAATCTCAACAGAAGGATTTCTCCCTTGTCTTTAAATATTATCGTTCTTCCTCTAAAAAAAACAAATGCTTTAACTTTTGCTCCATCTTGTAAAAATTTGATAGCATGTTTTAGTTTAAAATCAAAATCATGTTCTCCTGTGTTTGGCCCAAATCTTAGTTCTTTTACTACTACTTTAACTGCCTTAGATTTAATTGCCTTTTGTTTTTTCTTTTGATCATAAATAAATTTTTTATAATCAATAATTTTACAAACGGGTGGCTCAGTCTTTGGTGATATCTCAACTAAATCTAGAGACATTGAATTTGCAATTTTTAAACCTTCATCAAGCGAAACAATTTTGGATTCAATATTTTCACCTACTATTCTAATAAAAGCTGCAGTAATTTCTTTATTTGTTTTATGCTGTTTTTCAACTACAACTCTACCTCTATATCTTTTTCTTAAAGCGATTTTTTAGTTTTTTAGTTTATAAATGTTATTAATTCTCTAATTTCTTTTTGAACAATATTAATAAATTGTTCGGTTTCAATACTTCCTATATTTTCTCCTCCGTGTTTTCGGACTGTAATTTTGTTTTCAGCCTCCTCTCTCTCTCCAACAACTATAATAAATGGGATTTTAGAAACTTCTGCATCGCGTATTTTTCTACTAGTAGTCTCAGCCCTTTTATCAATAGGGCCGCAAATATCGTAATTTTTTAGTAATTGACTGACATTTTCAGCATATTCGTGGAATTTTTCACTAATTGGTAAAATGATAAATTGTTCAGGACTTAGCCATAGAGGGAAATTACCACTGCAATGCTCAATTAAAATTGCAACAAATCGTTCTAAGGAGCCAAAGGGCGCTCTATGTATCATTACAGGTCTGTGCTTTTGATTATCCTTGCCTGTGTATTCTAGTTCAAACCTATCAGGTAATGCATAATCAACTTGAATTGTTCCTAATTGCCATTCTCTTCCAATAGCATCTCTAACCATAAAATCTAGTTTAGGACCATAAAATGCAGCTTCTCCATATTCAACAATAGTATCAAGACCTTTTTCCTCAGCAGCTTCAATAATTTCTTGTTCTGCTTTATCCCAATTTTCTTCTGATCCTATATATTTTGCCTTGTTTTTTTTATCTCTTAACGAAACTTGAGCTTTGAAGTCTGTAAAATTTAATGCTTTAAAAACATATAATACTAAATCAATTACATTCTTAAATTCACTTTTAACTTGATCAGGACGTACAAATAAATGTGCATCATCTTGAGTAAAACCTCTTACTCTTGTTAATCCATGCAATTCTCCAGATTGTTCATATCTGTAAACTGTACCAAATTCTGCAAACCTTACAGGAAGATCTTTATATGAATATTGTTTGCTTTTATAAATTTCACAATGATGAGGACAGTTCATAGGTTTTAATATGAACTCTTCATTTTCTTGTGGAGTTTTAATTGGTTGAAATGAATCTTCACCATATTTTTCATAGTGACCTGAACAAACATATAAATCTTTATTTCCAATATGTGGAGTGATAACTGGTAAATACCCCGCTTTTTCTTGTGCTTTTTTTAGAAATTTTTCTAATTTTTCTCTAAGCTGAGCCCCTTTTGGTAACCAAAGAGGTAGTCCTTGACCAACTTTCTTAGAAAAAGTAAAAAGCTCCATTTCTTTTCCTAATTTTCTATGATCTCTTTTTTTAGCCTCTTCAAGCATTTGCAAATGACTAGTAAGTTCTTTTTGTTTTTGAAAACTAATACCATAGACTCTTGTCATTTGTTTCCTTTTTTCATCTCCTCTCCAATACGCTCCGGCAACATTTAATAACTTAATTGCCTTTATCCTGGAGGTATTATCAATATGAGGACCTCTACATAAATCAGTGAATTTTCCTTGAGAGTAAAATGAAATATCTCCATCTTTTAAATCTTCTAAAAGTTCAAGTTTATATTCATCTCCTTTATTTTTAAAAAAATCGATAGCATCTTTTTTGCTAATTTCTTTTCTTCTGAAATTATTTTTTTCACGAGCCAGGCATAACATTCTCTCTTCAATTTTTGGGAAATCATCAGATGATAATGACCTGTTTTCTCCAAGATCAATATCATAATAAAAACCATTGTTAATAGCAGGTCCTATACCGAGTTTAACACCAGGAAAAAGCTCTTCAAGTGCTTCAGCCATTAAATGTGCAGAAGAATGCCAAAAACATTTCTTACCTTCAATATCATTAAAAGTATGTAGTTTAAGATTACAGTCTTTAGTAATAGGTCTATTGATATCCCAAACTTCATTATTAATTGTCGCTGATAAAACATTCCGTGCTAAGCCTTCACTTATTGTTCTAGCAATTTCAAAAGAATTAGTTCCCTTTTCAGCTTTTAAAACTTTTCCGTCTGGAAGTGTAATGTTTATCATGTTTAGCATCAATTTATCGAAGGCAAATATAATAATATCATTATAAAAGATGTTTTAAAGTTTACTATATAATAATAGAAAATTAGTTTTGTTTTTACGAGACTTGATTATTATCAATTTTTTTTAAAAAATCAATGGATTCAGGACCTAAATTAAATATTAAGTCAAGAACAGATAAATCTTTTATAAAGTCATTTTTAGTAAAATAAACTTGATCATATTTATAATCTTTCTTTGAAAAAAAATCATAATTTCTATAATCAGTTGAATTATTAATAATTTCAAAAACTTTAGTATAATTTATATTTTGATTTAATTTTAAAAAATCCATTACTAGCAAATGTGATTTTAGACTAAAGTCAATTAAAAATTTTTCTTTTACATCAAAGATTTTAGAAATTTTTTCTTTGTAATAATCAAAAAAAGGAGATGAATTGTAGCATGTTATTATAGATCTTAAATGGATTTTTTGCCAAGGTTCATTATAACAGATTCTAATATCTTTAATTTTTGTTTTTGAGCTGTTTTTTCTAATCCTTGGAATAGATAAATTTAATTTTCCACTTGAACTATTTATAATGCACCTACTTCTAACTGTCTGCTTAATAAAGTTTTCATATTTTTCTAGAACATAATCATCAGATTTTACCAATATTGAGTAATAGGGAATTGGACCGAAATATGAAGTTGGTAATATTATTTGATTATTTAACACTTGTAAATAATCTGTCCCATCTTATTTTTTTAATTCCTTTAGCATTTTTATCCCAACTCATCCAAACAAAGAGAGCTTTACCAACGATATGATCTTCAGGAACAAATCCCCACATTCTTGAATCAGCAGAATTGTGTCTGTTATCTCCCATCAACCAATAGTAATTCATTTTAAATGTATATTCATTGGTTAAACTATCATTAATAAATATTTTACTGTCTAATACTTTGAGTGAATTTGATTCATATCTTTCAATGATATCTTTGTAAATAGGTAGATTTATTGTTGTTAATTCAACTTTTTCTCCGGCTTTTGGAATTGTTATTGGACCAAACATGTCTTCATGCCAATTGTATGGATTTTGTACAAGCCATTTATTAGGATTGTTTTGTGGGCTTGAGAAAATATTATATTCTCCTTCACTAATTCTTTTTTCAACTAATTCCACATTATTAAATTTCTGTATTCCTTTATAACTCTCATCTGTTAGAAATAAGTTATATTCATTTGGATTTCCCCCACGAGATCCTTCTGTAATGTCAAACTTTTCATAAAGAATTTTTGGATTTAAGCCACTTCCTTTTGTTTTTACATTATAAACAAATTGCTTCTTCATTCCATCAGGTTCAACCTGATCTTGATCATTTACTCTTAATTGACCGTTTATTATTTCAATTTTGTCTCCAGGGATACCAACACATCTTTTTACGTAATTTTCTTTTTTGTCAACAGGTCTACCTAACTTTTCAGCTGGCCAATTAAAAACGACACAATCATTCCTTTCAATTTTTCCAAGACCTTTCATCCTATGGTATGGGAGTTTGATTTTTTCTGAGTAAGATTTTTGATTTGTAAAGGGTAAAGTATGATGAACTAATGGAAATGCTATAGGAGTCATTGGTGTTCGAGGACCATAGCTCACTTTACTTACAAAAAGAAAGTCACCAATTAACATAGATTTCTCCATTGAAGATGTTGGAATAGTGTACGCTTCAATAAAAAAAGTTCTTAAAATATGAGCAGCTATAACAGCAAATGCGATTGCTTCAATCCAGTTTCTAAGCTCACTTTTTGTAGACTTCTTTTTTTCTTTCTTTTTCCCCAAAAATTGCCAGCTAATTGTCTCGAAGAAAATTACATCAGCCAACAATAATGGAAGAAAATATAACCACTCACCATTAATCAAATAAACAAAAATTGACCAAATCAGAGTAAAAAGTAGAAACAAAGCAATTTTAATACTGGTTTTCATATGTAAAATTTAACAAACAAAAATATCAATTATTAGCTTAACACATCTTGCATACTAAAAATTCCTTTTTTATTTATTATCCATTCAGCAGCTAATAGTGCCCCGTAAGCAAAACCATCTCTAGTATTGGCTTCGTGAACTATTTTTATACTATCAATTTCAGATTCATACTTAATTTCATGAGTACCTATTTTATTTTCTGTCCTGTGTGAGATAATATTTGGAGTTATTTTTAATTCTTTCTGTATGTCTTTAGATAATATTTTAGCAGTTCCACTAGGTTTATCTAATTTTTCTAAATGATGAGTTTCAGAAATAGATGTTGTGTAAATTTTGTCTTGCATTAATTTTGCTAACTCTATGTTTAACTTATAAAACATATTTACTCCAATACTAAAATTTGAAGCATATAAAAATGAACCATTATGTTGAGTGCATAATTTTTTTATTTCTTCTAATTTTTCAAGCCAACCAGTTGTTCCAGAAATAATTGGAATATTATTTTTAATTGCATGTGAAATATTATTAAAAGCAGTTTCTGGTGTACTAAAGTCAATAGCCACATCAACATCTTTTAAATTGCATTTCTCAAAAGGTAAATTTGAATTTGTTTTTAAAACTATATCGTAGCCTTTTTTCTCTGCTAGAATGGCTAATAATTTACCCATTTTACCGTATCCTATTATGGCAATCCGCATATTATAGTTGGATATTTAGTTTTAAAGCAGAATAGTAGTTGTTTTGAATCATAATTGGTTCAATTTTAAATGAAATATCTTCACTAACCTCATATTCAAATAAATGAGCATTTACAGATGCATCAATAATATTAAGTATATATGATAAGCTAAATAACATTATTGAAATTTCACGATTTCTCTTATAAAAATCTTTTAGAGTAATTAATTGGCTGTCTGTATAATTTAAATCATCATTAATACCATCCATTCTGTTTAGATATGTATCTCGATATAATACATACTTTGAATTATTGTCATTTATATAATATCCACTAGCAAGAAGGGCAGAGTATATGATAGGAATTTTCCAATATTTTTTTGTGTATGCCTGTCCAACTCCTGGAACTAAAGATAATAGAGCAGCTTTTTTGGGAGATTTATAATTTGATTGTGCAATAATGTTTTCAGAAAAAATAAAAAAGAATAATAAAGATGTTAGAATTAATCTTTTCAAGATTACAATTTTATTTTATTAAAAATATCTGATAGTTCATCTTCATTTGAGAAAGGGATAATTATTTTACCGTTCCCCTTTTTTGTTGTTTTTAACTCAATTTTTTGATTTAAATTTTTAGAGAGATCAAATATTTTTTTTTGATGTGCAAAAGCGATAATATTATCCGATTTCGTTTTTTTCACTTTGACATCAAATTTATATTTTTTATCAATAAAGTCTTTTGCTATCTGTTCTACCTCTCTAACAGAGAATCCGCTTTCAATAATATCATGATAAATATTTAATTGATTTTCTTTATCATTAATATTAATTAACGCTCTTGCGTGGCCAACAGTTATTCTTTCTTTTTTTAGTCCTTCTTGTATTTTAGATGGAAGTTTTAATAATCTTAAAAAATTAGTTATTGTTGATCTCTGCTTTCCAAGTTTATTTCCACATTCTTCTTGAGTAAGATTACATTCCTTTATTAATCTTTGAAAAGATAATGCAATATCAATTGGATTCAAATTGTCTCTTTGAATATTTTCAACTAATGCCATTTCTAGCATTTGCTCATCATTGGCAATCCTAATATATGATGGGATTGTTTTTAGATTCAATATTTTTGAAGCTCTAAGTCTTCTCTCACCTGATATAAGTTGATATTTGTTATACCCAAGTTTTCTAACGGTAATAGGTTGAATTATCCCAAGCTCTTTTATAGATTCTGAAAGTTCAAATAACTTTTCTTCATTAAATTCTGTTCTGGGCTGAAAAGGGTTAATTTGGATATCTTCAATAGAAATATTATTAATTGTTGAAACAAGATTTTTCTCGTCATCTCTATTTTCAGTAATATCAGTTTTTGGATTTCTTAAAATAGCTGATAATCCTCTACCTAATGCATTTCTTTTATTTTTCATCACTTTCAGCTTCTGCAGTTATTTCTTCTTCATTCTTTTTAATTATTTCACTTGCAAGATTTAAATAATTTATGGCTCCTTTACTTGATGCATCATGAACAATAATTGTTTCTCCAAAAGAAGGAGATTCTCCTAATCTTACATTTCTATGAATAATGGTTTTGAAAACCATATCTTGAAAATGAGTTTTTACTTCTTCCACTACTTGATTAGATAGTCTTAGTCTTGTGTCATACATTGTCAATAGCAAGCCTTCAATGATTAACTTATTATTTAATCTTTGCTGAATAATTTTGATCGTGTTAAGAAGTTTTCCAAGCCCCTCTAAAGCGAAGTATTCACATTGAATTGGAACAATTACAGAATCAGATGAAGCAAGAGCATTTAAAGTAAGAATTCCTAAAGATGGGGCGCAATCTATAATTATATAATCATAATTTGATTTTATATCTTGTATAGATTTTTTTAAGCAGTATTCTCTCTCTTCAATATCAACTAGTTCAATTTCTGCTGCAACTAAGTCGATATTGGCAGGAATTAAATCTAAATTTGGACTTGATGTTTTTAAAACTGTTTTGCTTGCTGGGTGATTTCCAATAAGACAATCATAAGAGCTCTTATCTATTTGAGTGTGATCAAATCCTACACCAGAAGTTGTGTTTGCTTGAGGATCACAATCAATTAATAAAACTTTTTTTTCTAGAACTCCAAGGCATGCAGATAAATTAATGGCTGTTGTAGTTTTACCTACTCCTCCCTTTTGATTTGCTACTGCTATTATTTTGGTCATTTATTCTATGAATATTTTGCCCTAAAAATACAAACCATAATCAAGTTTAATTACAAAATGTGATAGTTAATTATTAACAAAAAAAATAATTTGTTAAAAAGAATTTGTAGTTAGGAATTAACTTAAATCTTCAAGATCTACTTCAGTGAAACTTGATTGTGTAGAATCAGTTCCCTCATCTTTTTCATCAGAAGTTTTTTTATTATATTTTGAATTTGAAATAACTTCGGATCCTTTTTCTTTAATAATGAATTCACTAACTTTTGCAAGAGCATTTTGAAAACTTTCAAAATCTTCTTTGTAAAGATATATCTTGTGTTTTTTGTAGAAAGGAGTGCCGTCTTCATTAAAATCTCTTTTGCTTTCTGTAATTGTAAGATAATAATCTTCTGCTCGGGTAGATCTGACATCAAAAAAATAGGTACGACGACCTGATCTAACAGATTTTGAATAGATTTCTTCAATTTCTTTTTTGGCAACCATGTTTGCTGACTGTTTCAAACAAATATAATAAAAAAATTATTTATTATCAGTCTGATTTACATGTATTTGGCTATAAAACCCATCATTGTTTAGTAGCTCATGATGCGTACCCTCTTCAATAATTTTACCTTCGTTCATGACAATAATATTATCTGATCTTTCTAATGTGGATATTCGGTGACTTATAATTATTGTAGTTTTTCTATTTGTTTCTTTTTTTAAGTTTTCAAGGATTTTTTGTTCTTTATTAGCATCAACAGCTGAAAGACAATCATCAAAAATATAGATTTCAGGTTTTTTATAAAATACTCTGGCAATTGCTAATCTCTGTCTTTGTCCTCCAGAGAGTTGAATACCTCTTTCACCAATTAGGGTTTCAAATTTATCAGGAAAAGAATTTATTTCATCAATCATTTCAGCCTTCTTTGCAGCTATTTCTACTTCTTGATTATCAATCTTATTAGTAGAAAAACCAATATTTTCTCTTATTGTTCCAGAAAATAAATAACCATCTTGGGGTACATATCCAATTGATGATCTTAAATGGTTTAAATCAATACTTTTGATATTTACATTGTTAATTTTAATGTCTCCATTTGTTACATCATATAATCTACAAATAAGATTTACAATCGATGTTTTACCGGAACCTGTTTTTCCAAAAATTCCAATTTGTTTGTTATTTTTAATTTTAAAACTAATATTGTTAAGAGCTTTTATGTTTGTATCAGAATATACAAGAGATACTTTTTTAAAAATTATATCAGAGTTTAAACTAATATTTTTATTTTCCGTAATCTTAATTTCAGGAATGATTTTTAAGAATTCATTTATTCGTTCTTGTGATGCAGATGCTCTTTGAATAAGAGAGGTTACCCATCCTACTGAAGCAACAGGCCAAGCTAGCATATTTACGTATATAATAAATTCTGCAATATTTCCAGTTGTTATATTTCCTTTAAAAACCTCTAATCCCCCAATATAAATTGTTAGGACAGTACTAATTCCTATTAATGTTATTATTAAAGGAATAAACATTGCTTCAATTTTAATTAATTCTATTTGCCTATTGGTGTATTCTTTACAGCTATTAAAAAAAACTTTAAGTGTATTCTCTTCGTTAGTAAATGATTTGATAACTCTTATTCCCGAGAAAGATTCTTGACTTATTGCTGTAACTGTAGATAACTGGGCCTGAACTCTTTCACTTTTTTTATTTATTTTATTACTTACAAAATAGACAGATATAGCAAGTAGAGGTAAAGGAAATAAAACAAATATTGAAAGAATTTTACTCACTGCAAACATCTTATATATTACTAGTGAAAATAATACAGATAGATTAATAGAGTACATTATGGCAGGCCCAAGATACATTCTTACTTTTGTAATATCTTCAGTGATTCTATTCATTAAATCTCCAGTTTTATTGATTTTATAGAATCCAATACTAAGTCTTTGATACTGATCAAAGACTTCATTTTTTAAATCAAATTCAATTTTCCTTGACATTACAATTATAGTTTGTCTTGTCATGTACAAAAAGATTCCCTTTAAAATTGCGAATAAAATAATTAATCCTCCATATTTTAAAAGTACAAGACTAATGTTATCATGTTCTTTATTATTTAGATTTTCAATAAGACTGTCTAGTGCATTTCTGACAAATTCAGCAGGATATATTGCGAAAATATTTGTTATAGCTATAAATAATAGTCCCAGTACAAGTGTAGCTTTATATTTCCATAAAAATTTGTTAAGATATTTTAGATGTTTCATGAAAATGATAAGTTCTTTTTGTGAAAGCACAAAAATAATAAGTAAATTTGCGCTCGAATATAAAAATATCGTATTTAAATCTAAATTAAATTTTATATCTAGTTCTTATACTATTTTAAAATTAAAAATGATGTTAAAAACCACATTATAGATGAGTAATTCAATTAAAGTTTTAGCAAAAATGGACAGTTTTGAGCATGAGCAAGTTGTTTTTTGTCAAGATAAAGAAACAGGATTAAAAGCTATTATTGCTATTCATGACACCACACTAGGTCCTGCACTTGGGGGAACAAGAATGTGGGATTATAAAAATGAAGAAGATGCATTGGAAGATGTTTTAAGGTTGTCACGAGGAATGTCATTCAAAGCATCAATTTCAGGTTTAGATCTTGGTGGAGGCAAAGCTGTAATAATTGGTGATGCTTCAAAACACAAGACTGAAAAGTTAATGAGAAAATTCGGAAAATTTGTCGATACACTTTCTGGTAATTACATTACTGCTGAAGATGTAGGTATGTCTACGAAAGATATGGAATATGTGAGAATGGAAACTAAACATGTTACAGGAATTCCAGTTAGCATGGGTGGTAGCGGAGACCCTTCACCTGTGACAGCATATGGTGTTTACATGGGCATAAAGGCTTCATCAAATTTTTTGTGGGGTGATGATAATTTAATTGATAAGAAAATTTTAGTTCAAGGTATTGGTCATGTCGGAGAATATCTTGTTAAATATCTTTCTGAAGAAAAGGCAAAGGTTTATATAAGTGATATAGATCAAGCAAAGCTTGATAATGTTGCCAGTATGTATGGTGCAACAATAGTTAATAATGATAGTGTATTTGATTTTGATATGGATATTTATGCTCCATGTGCACTTGGGGGTATACTAAATACTGCAAATATTGATAAACTCAAATGTTCTATTGTTTGTGGGGGAGCTAATAACCAGTTTGAAGATGAGATTAGAGATTCATTACACCTCAAAGAAAAAGGAATTGTTTGTGCACCGGACTTTTTAGTTAACTCAGGAGGTTTAATAAATGTTTATTCTGAACTTAAGGGATATGACAGAGCTAAGGCTCTGGAGCAAACAAAAGAAATTTACAATACTACATTAGATATCTTAAAAAAGTCTAAAGAAGAAGGAATTACCAGCTATTCAGCCGCTTTGAAAATTGCAAAAAATCGTATTGAGGCTAAAAAGTCATAACAATGATCAGTAGAAGGCATATCCGACTAAAGGTAATGCAATCCCTGTATACTTTTAAATCAAAAAAAGATCAAAGTATCTCAAGTGGAGAAACTGATATGTTAAAACATATCGAAGATATTTCTAAGCTTCAAATTGTTGTTGTTAGTTTTTTACTTTTTCTATTTAGACATGCAGAAAACTTCTTTGAAGACAATAAATCTAAGTTTTTGCCGAAGGATGAAGACATTAATCCAAATCTAAAATTCATTCATAATTCTTTTTTCAAGTTTTTTTTGAAGAACAAAAATCAAATACGTGTATATGAAAAGTATACTGTCTTTTGGAATGATAATGATCATGATATAGTAAGGAAAATTTTCATGGAAATTATAAAAAGTGATCTTTATATTAAATTTCTTAATGACCAGGAATTTAGTGATGAAAAGGATATAAAATTTTTCAATAATATTTTGAACGATATTATTTTAAATAATAAAATTTTGCATCATATTCTTGAAGAAAATAGTATTTACTGGATTGATGATTTACCATTTGTAGCTACAATTATAATGGGGAATTTTAAAAATAAAAAAGTCATTACTCCAAAAAGTGTATTTAAAAACCAGAGTGACAAAAAGTTTGCTAAAGATCTCTTTAGATTAACAATTAAAAATGATCATTCTTATGAGAAAATAATAATAGAAAAAGCAAAAAACTGGGACTTAGATAGGATTGCTATTATGGATCAAATTATGATTAAAATGGCATTCTGTGAAATTCTTAACATGTCTGAGCTTCCTGTAAAAGTATCACTTAACGAATATATTGAGATTTCAAAATATTACAGTACAAGTAAAAGTAAGATGTTTATAAATGGTTTGATAGATAGTGCAATAAAAGATTTTAAGAAAGAAAATATGATAAATAAATTGGGTAGAGGTCTAATGTAAATTATTAATTTTGAAGAAAATAAATTATGAATATCAATAACAAAATATTATTTGCGTCATTATTATTTCTTAGTATCACTCTCTCGTGCAATGATGCTGCTCGAAAGGTTGAAAACGACAATAACAAACTAAGTACAGATTTAGTAAAAAATAATCAATCATTAAAAAATGATAACAAAGAAATTATTCAGCCAATTGTTGAGATTCTTGAACCAGAATATGATTTTGGTATTATCCCACAAGGGGCCAAAGCTACTCATGATTATAAAATTAAAAATATAGGTAATTCAGATTTATTAATTACATCTGCAAAAGGAAGTTGTGGGTGTACAGTTCCTGAGTGGCCAAGAGAGCCAATTAAGCCAGGTAATGAGGCAAATATTAAAGTTACATTTAATAGTAAAGGAAAAACTGGAAAGCAAAATAAGAGAGTAACACTTATGACAAATGCTATTCCAAATGTCAAAATATTAACCATTAAAGGAGAGGTAAGTACAAATTAATTCAAATTTAAAATGATTTTATTACAAGCACAATCTGGTACAGCATCATTAATCATGTTTGGTTTGATTTTTGTTGTAATGTACTTTTTTATGATACGACCACAAATCAAAAAACAAAAAGCTGAGAATCAATACAGAGATTCTTTAAAAATGGGTGATAAAATAGTTACCATTGGAGGTATTCAAGGAAAGATTATCGAAATTGGGAAATCATCTGTAGTTATTGAAGTACATGGAGGTAGTAAATTAAAAGTCTTAAAATCTGCAGTCTCGATGAGTGGGGAAAGTCAGATAAATACAAAATAGATTTAGGGAATCAATATGCTGCAGCTTATTGGAAAATGATCAGATAGCTCATATTTGTATTTTTTATAGTTATATGAGTTAAATTTCTTATCGTGAAGTATGTAATCTATTCTTAGAGACGGAATTCCAACATATGAATTTCCTATTCCAATTCCTGATTCTTTAAATGCATCTGCTAAATTTTCTTTTATTGTTGAGTATGTATACGAAATTGGTGTATCATTAAAATCTCCGCAAACAATTACCGGAAAAGGAGACGAGTTAATATGGTCTTTAATTTTCTTAGACTCATTTGCCCTGTTAATATAAGAAGATTTCATAGTTTTTACCCAGTTTGACTGAAGATGAATATTATACACTCTAACAGTATCATTCAAAATAATATCTTTATATAAGCAACTATTAATGCTTTCAACAAAACCTACATTTAAAACATCGTATTTAGTAAAGATTTGTAATTTATTATCATTACTTCCCTCTATGTTGTAAAAACCAAATAATTCTTTTGTTTTATTTGTGAGATTAAATTCTTGTAAGCATAATACTTTTGGGTTTTTATTTTTAATAATATCTATAATATCATTTTCAACATTATTATTATTAATGTTCTCATTTTGATTAAACAATCTTACATTATAAGTCATGATATTAATTAATTGATCAAATTGATGTTTTTTATTCATTTTAATATCGTTAAACTCTTGTGATGATAGTTTGTTTTTTTGATTAGCAATTATATTATCTATATGAGAATTCCCAAAAAGAATAATTATGAGATTCGCCCAAAAGTATTTTTTCCAAGAAAATAACCAATAAATGGCAAACATGATATTTAAAGCAAGAACAAGAGGAAAAATAATTCCTAGAAGTGATATTTGCCATAAATATGATGGATGAATCATTGGAACACTATATGATACTAAAAGAATTAATAGAAGGAGAGAGTTTATAATAAAAAGAATCTTATTGAAATTTTTTTTAATCATTAGCTTACTTTTTACTTGATTTAAATAATAATTCTTTTTCAGTTTTTGTTAAGCTGTTATATCCAGACTTAGATATTTTTTCTAAAATTAAATCAATTTCTTTCATTTTATAATTTTTCTGAATATTTGATTTTTGAAAATTAAAAATATTTTTCAAATATGAATAAAATTGATTTTTTTCATTTTTAACCGATCTATGAATAAATTTATTTATATAAAGAAAACCAAAAATTGCACCTCCAAGATGTGCAATATGACCTCCAGCATTACCACTTGGGATGTTTAGGAAATCTAATGTTATGTAGATTAAGGCAATGTGTTTTAATTTCACATATCCAATAAATGGTATATTTACTAGGTAATTAGGAATATGTGTTGCAATCGCAAAGAAAATCGCTAAAACAGATGCTGAGGCTCCTAAGGCTTTAGCATTTTCGCTAAATGGTAATAATGCAGGTAAATAATTAAAAGCAATTATAAATAATATTCCTCCGCTTAATCCACCTAGTATATAAGTATATAATATTTGTTTTTGGTTTAGATATTGAAGAAATAATTTTCCTCCAAAATGAAGCCAAATAAGATTAAATATTAGGTGGATAAAATTATCATGTATAAACATATAGGTTACAAGGCTCCACGGTTGTTTTATTACCTCGTCAGTATTAGAGGGAAGCATTAAATGTTCTTTTATCGAATTAATATCTATCAAAAAAAGACTGAATATTACTGAGAATATATTTAAGAATAAAAATGAAAAGACGTTAATGTAAATAAGCTTATTAAGCATGTTTGCTGTTCCAAATTCTCTTTTTATATTATTTAAGAAACTCATTTTAAAATGATGTCATATTATTTTTCCAATACTTGATTAGAAAGAATCCAAATATCATCCCTCCTAAGTGTGCAAAATGAGCAACATTATCTGCTGGGTTATTGCTTATGCCAGCATATAGTTCAATTAATCCGTACCCAATCACAAAATATTTTGCTTTTATAGGAATAGCAAAATATAGGTAAAGCAATGCATTTGGGAAAAGCATTCCAAAAGCCAGTAACAATCCGAAAACTGCTCCAGAAGCACCAACAGTTGGAGTTATAATAAGTTGAGTTAATTTTTTTGATATTGGAATTGATGGGTTGTATCTTCCTTCAATAGCTAAATTTACCATTTCAGGAATCTGATTACTTATTGAGATGATTTGGTACTGGCTAATTAATAAATGGATACATGCTGCCCCAATTCCAGTGATCATGTAATAAATTAGAAATCTTTTAGAGCCCCAAACATTTTCTAATATTTTACCAAACATCCATAGTGCAAACATGTTAAAGAATAAATGAGTGAAATTACCATGCATGAACAGATGTGTAATTAGTTGATGTGGTCTAAAATCTATTGATTGAAATTGATGCAAGCCCAGAATTTTGACTAAATCAATACCTAAATTACTTAGAGAAACTGTAGCTAGAAAAAAAAGGCCATTCAGAATCAATAAATTTTTAACAACTTCAGGTAGCTCACTAAAATTTCCTGGTCTGTACATTATTTGAAATATTTGTTTAAATCTGTAGTCTCAATTTTCATCAAAATAGGTTTTCCATCAAATGTAAAATCCGATTGTTCACATTTTTGGAGTTCATTATACATATTTTTCATTTCTATTTCATTAAGCAAAATCTTTCTGTCCACTACTAACTTTTTTGATAATGAAAAAGCAATAATGTTTTTTCTATTTTCTTCAAAAGAGTCATTATTTTTAAAGCTTTCGATGATATCTTCAATAGTATTTTGAAGTTTATTTTTATTAAAATCAGACGGTAAACCACTAAAAACTATTTCATTTTCATCATTTTTTTCAAATTTGAAACCAATATTTTTTAGATTATTTTCTAATTCATTAAATACTAAAACATCATTTTTTGCCAGAGATATTTTTTTAGGAAAAGTTAATTTTTGAGTAATTGAAGTAGTACTTTTCATATTATGTAAATAGTATTCAAATAGAATTCTTTCATGTGCTCTTCTTGTATGTATAACTATAATGTCTTGATTAGATAATTTTATAAAATAATCATTGTTTAAGCTTTTAAACTCTTCTTTTTTTAGTTGATTTTCTTCAAAAGTTATTTCAAATTCATTCTTAGTTTGCTTGTTATTCTCATTTTTAAATGGATTATAGTTATAATCAACTTTAATTTCTGGTTGTTTGATATTTAAATTTGGAGCTGAAGAAATATTAAAGGCATTTTCTTGTATAAAATCTATACTTGGTGAAATATTATATTGGCCTAGAGACTTTCTAACAGCTGATCTAATTATTGCATAGATTGATTTTTCGTCTTCAAATTTTATTTCAGTTTTAGTTGGATGAATATTAATGTCAATTGTTTTTGCATCAACTTTTAAGTTTATAAAGTAAGAGGGGAAATGATTTTCACTAATTAAACCCTCAAAAGCTTTAGAAATAGCACTTTGAATATGATAATTTTTTATAAATCTATTATTTACAAAGATATACTGTTCTCCTCTAGTTTTTTTTGCGTATTCAGGCTTACAAATGAAACCACTTAAATTAACAAGAGAAGTTGCTTCATTTACTGGTACTAGGTATTCATTATTTTTTAAACCTATAACATTTACAATTCTTTGTCTAAAGTTGTTTTCTTTTAAAAAGAGTAATTCTTTTTTATTATGGTAAAACTGCATCTTACAGTTTGGATATGCAAGCGCTATTCTATTAAATTCTTCACTAATATGTCTCATTTCTACATTATCAGATTTTAAGAATTTTCTTCGAGCTGGAATATTGAAAAAAAGATTTTTGATTTTAATAGAAGTTCCATTGGAACAGCTGCATTGTTCTTTTTTTATTAATTTACTTCCTTTTAAAAAAACTTTAGTCCCCAATTCTTGGTCATGCAACTTTGTTTCAAGTTCAATATGTGAAATTGAAGCAATTGACGCCATTGCTTCTCCTCGGAAGCCCATTGTATGAATCTCAAATAAATCATCTGTTTTTTTAATTTTTGATGTGGCATGTCTTTCAAAACATCTCTCAACATCATTGTAACTCATTCCACATCCATTATCAATTACATGTATTGATTTCTTGCCTGCATCTTGAACTAATAACTGAATTTCTGTAGCACCTGAATCAATAGAATTTTCAACTAATTCTTTAACAACTGATGATGGTCTTTGTATTACCTCACCAGCTGCAATTTGATTTGCTATATGATCAGGCAAAAGTTGTATTATATCCAAATCTTTAGGAAATTTTACTTTAAAAAATAGTAGCTTAACAAAGATAAAATAATAATTATAAAAGTTATTCTTTTGTTTCTCCCTTTTACATTAAAACTGTCATGATTTCTTTTAAAGTTAATTTTTTTTCTTTTGTGTGGATTGATTTTGTAAAATCTAGGAATGAAGTTAAACCCATTAATACTTTGTTTGTTAAAGAATGATGGTAAATTAGGTAGTTTCATCATTAAACAAAATTAGAAAATATATTATTAAGAATCCGTTAATAAGTAGATACATTAGCTAATAAAATTTTACTAAAATAAAAGTCTTAATTCATATTTTTGTTTTGATGAAAAGACTTCTGCTTTTAATATTATTATTTGTTTTTAATAATCATCTTTTTTCTCAAGGTGCTAATAATCCAGTATTTTATGATGAAACATCACAGTGGGCTGATAGTATTTTAGAATTATTTACTATTGACGAAAAGATTGGTCAACTTTTTATGGTTTCTGCCTATTCAAATAAAAATAGCAAACATGAAAACCAGATTACTAAGTTGATTAAAAAACATAAAATTGGTGGAGTAATGTTTCTTCAGGGTGGTCCAAAAAGACAAGCTAAATTAACTAACCGTTATCAATCTATTTCAAAGGTCCCATTAATGATTGCTCTTGACGCTGAGTGGGGTGTTTCAATGCGACTAGATTCTGCTTTAAGGTTCCCTTGGCAAATGACATTGGGTGCTTCATCAGACTCAAATCTAATTTATGAAATGGGTGCTGAGATAGCTCGACAATGTAAGTTAATAGGTGTTAATATTAATTTTGCTCCAGTTGTTGATGTTAATTCAAATCCAAATAATCCAATTATAAATAATAGATCTTTTGGAGAGGACCATAAAAAAGTTTCCTCATTGTCTCTTGCTTATATGCAGGGCTTACAAGATAATAATGTTTTGGCTTGTGCTAAACATTTTCCGGGTCACGGAGATACCGATAAGGATTCTCATAAAACATTACCAGTTATTAATCATTCAAAGAATCGGCTTAAAAAAATTGAATTGCAACCTTTTGATTATTTAATTAAAAATGGTCTTGGAAGTATCATGACTGCTCATTTATTTATACCATCATTGGACAATAATGAAAACACACCAATTTCGCTTTCAGAAAATGTTGTTAATGGTTTACTTACTGAAGAAATGGGTTTTGGAGGGTTAAAGTTCACAGATGGATTAAATATGAAGGCTGTTAGTGACTTATATGAACCTGGCGAATTAGATGTAAAAGCATTAATTGCAGGTAATGATATTATGTTATGTGCTGAAGATGTTCCCAAGGCAATAAAATTGATTAAAATAGCAATTAGTACTGGAGAAATTTCTGAAGAGGATATTCATAAAAAGTGTAAAAAAATATTAATGGCTAAGAGCTGGATGAACTTAGATGATTTTCAGCCAATTGATATTAATATTATTGATGATAGTCTAACTACAGATAAAACCAGAGAGATTAATTATGGTTTGATTAAATCGTCAATAACGCTCTTGCAGAACTATGAAAAAATTATTCCACTAAAAAGACTTGACACCCTAAAAATTGCTAGCCTTAGTATTGGGAAACAATTTCATTCTTTCCAGGAATCATTAAATATGTATGCTAAAGTAGATACTTTTAGTATTAATGAGGGGGCTGAAATTAAAGAACAAGCTTTAATTTTAGATAAATTATCAGACTATAACTTAGTTTTAGTTAGTGTTCATAAATCAAATGCGAACCCTTGGAAGGATTTTAAAATATCTAAGAACACAGATATTTTTTTACAAACAATAGCCTTGCAATCTAAAGTAGTTTTATCAGTCTTTGCTAATCCATACAGTATTAATTCATTTTTATTTACGGATAATTTTGATGCCATGATTCTTGGTTATCAAAATAGTTCACTTGCACAACACATTGTTGCGCAATCAATTTTTGGAGGATTAAGTATTAATGGAAATATCCCCGTTACAACAAAGCATTTTTCAATCAATTCTGGACATACTACCGATTCAATCAGATTATCGTACGGACTTCAATTATATAAAAATTTCAATAAAAAATTAGAATTTATGATTGATAGCCTTGTTGATAATGCAATCAAAGAGAAAGCTATTCCTGGATGTCAGATTTTAATTGCTAAAAAAGGGAATGTCGTTTTTAATAAATCTTATGGATACCATACGTATGAAAATAATCAAGCTGTAAAAAATACAGATGTCTATGATATAGCTTCAATAACTAAAATAGTTGCTACTGTTCCAGCTTTAATGCATATGTATGACAACCAAGATTTGCATTTAGATAGCACTCTTGGTAGTTTGTTAGCCCTTGAAGGTTCAAATAAGAAAGATTTAATTATTCGAGATGTACTTACTCATCAATCAAGATTAATTCCATGGATTCCTTTTTACAGAAAAACTTTAGATAAAGATGAAAACACTGATTTCATGAAGTTAAGAGATACTCTTTATTCTAGAAAATTTTCTCGAACATTTTCTATTCCTGTAGCTGATTCAATTTATTTGCATTATTCTTTTTCTGATAGTATTATAAAGCAAATTATTGATTCTGATTTACTTGATACCAAGGAATATGTTTATAGTGATTTGGGCTATTATCTATTTAAAAAAATTATTGAAGATAAATTTGAAATGCCATTTAATGATTACTTAGAAAATAACTATTATAATGAATTAGGAATGGAAAATCTATGCTTCTTACCTAAGGAAAAGCTAGAAATGTCTAGGATTATACCAACAGAAAATGATTTTGAGTTTAGAGGGCAATTACTTAAGGGAAATGTTCATGATATGGGTGCTGCTATGCTTGGTGGAGTTGGCGGTCACGCAGGAATTTTTTCTAATGCTAATGATTTAGCCAAAATTATGCAGTTGTATTTAAACAAAGGTAGCTACGCTGGAAAGCAATTTTTTTCTAATCAAGTAATAGAAGAATTTACCAAGTGTCATTTTTGTGACCAAGAAAATAGACGAGGTATAGGATTTGATAAACCTGCTCTTAAAGATCAAGAAGGAGGCCCTACATGTAAATGTGTCTCTATAGAAAGTTTTGGACATACAGGTTTTACTGGTACATTAGCATGGGCAGATCCAGATACTGATATTATCTACATATTCCTTTCTAATAGAATTCATCCTGATGCTTCAAACAAAAAATTGTTAGATATGGATGTCAGAACCAATATTATGGAACAAATATTTAAGTATAATGAAAGATAAACTTAGAATAGGTATTGTTTGTTATCCTACTTATGGAGGAAGTGGGGTAGTTGCTACAGAGCTTGGGATTGCTTTTGCTGAGAAAGGACATGAAGTTCATTTTATTTCATATGACCAACCATTTCGGTTAGATATATTTTCTGAAAAGATATCTTTTCATGAAGTTAATATTCCATCTTATCCTTTATTTGAATACCCACCCTACGAATTAAACTTAACAAGTAAACTTGTTGATGTTGCTATTCATGAGAAACTGGATATTCTTCACGTTCATTATGCTATTCCACATGCTTCAGCTGCTGTGAATGCTAAACAAATTCTTTTAACATATGGGATTGATTTGCCAATAATAACGACATTACATGGAACAGATATAACTCTACTTGGAAAAGATAAATCTTTTAAGCCTGTAATAGAGTATGCAATAAATAGTTCTGATGCTGTTACAACTGTTTCTAAAGATTTGATGGATGTTACAAAGTCTAATTTTAGAATTCAAAATTCAATAAATCATATTCCAAATTTTATTGATATGAATTTATACAATAATGACATTCCAAATCACTTGAGATCAAGTTATGCAAAAGATGATGAATTTATTATCACTCATATCTCAAATTTTAGAAAAGTTAAAAGAATTAAGGATGTCATAAATATTTTTAATAATATAAATAATGATAATTGTAAGCTGCTAATGATTGGTGATGGTCCTGATAGACTAATGGCTGAACAAATGTGTAGAGATTATAATATTTCTGATAGAGTTAAATTCTTAGGAAAACTTAAGCTAATTGAAAATTTATTATCAATCTCTGATGTTTTTCTTCTTCCTTCAGAAACAGAAAGTTTTGGTTTGGTTGCTCTTGAAGCTATGGCAAGTAAATCTGCTGT